>ULNL01030256.1_pt1 | contig 15179 bp, 1 predicted proteins | sample 1951901 | NCBI WGS metagenome assembly ULNL01 (sample SAMEA4835575, study PRJEB28245) | human gut metagenome | biome: gut microbiome; material: fecal sample | place: Denmark | collected 2008
GAATCCGAACCCGAATCCGAATCCGAATCCGAATCCGAACCCACCGACACCGCCGGTTCCACCGATTGTCCATGGGGATAATGAGACGGCGCTGATGAAAGGCGGACGCAGCGTATTGACCGGTTCCTCTTTGGAGTGGAGAGATAACGCTATGCAGGGAATGCTCCGTTTGGACATGCTCCGCTATCGAAACGGCATGGAAGGCGCATGGGGACGGGTTTATGGCGGAAGATGGAAGTATGATGGAAACGATATCGGGATAAAAGAAAACTATTGGGCAGGCGAAGCCGGGTATGACCGCCGTTACCCCAATAACTGGCGTGCCGGCATATCTCTGGATTACAGGGATGGAAAGGGCAAATATGATTTTGGCGGCAGAGGCGACAGCAAATTATATGCCCTTTCGCTCTACGGTTCAAAAGATCTCGGCCGGGGAGCCTTTGTGGATATGATCGTCAAAGGCGGGTATATAAAGAATGAATTTACCCTGTATGACAGAGGGGGGAATCAGTTTACCGGATCATCTGCTGCCAGAGGTTACAGCGTGGCAGGGAGATATGGAAAGCGTTTCGGTATGGGAGATTTCTACTGGCAGCCGCAGATCCAGTTTACTTGGGCGCATTTGGAGCCTGATGAATACGATGTTTCCAATAAAAATGCCGTCATGACAGTAAAGGGGCAATCTTTTGACAGTTATGTGGCGAGAGCAGGCGTTGAAGCGGGACGTGCCGGTTCTTTCGGAGATTTATACATGAGGGCGGACATTGCCCATGAATTCGGCGGCAGGATTAAAGCATCCTATTACGCTGCTGACGGAGGCACCAAGGAAACCAGCTATGACTTGAAAGACACTTGGGCGGAACTGACAATAGGCGGCACATATAATCTGTCACCTGTAAGTCGTATTTATATAGATGTGACAAGGGGATTTGGTGGAGACTGGAAACGGGAGTGGCAGCTGAATGCCGGTTTCCGGTGCGAGTTCTGAGAAAGGCGGTGCGGAAATAGTATGGCAGAACGGCAGGCATCATAACGGTTCCGGCCGGAGATAATCCTCTATGGCAGAGAAGCGGGGATAGAAGCAGTGCATATATTTCATATTTTCTGATGAATGGAAAAACGGAGGAGCAGGTTATGAAAGAGTATTCAAAATGGAAATCGGGGAAACGGTTTCTGACGGCGGCAGTTACGTTGTCATTACTTGGCAGTCTTGGTTTGTATCATGATGTTCGTGCTGATTTCTTAGAAGACATGGAAAAGAAGTATCCTGATGCGATACAGCTTACAAATGGTATTACCGGGGAGAAAGATAAAGATGACATTTATGTAAATCGAAAGATTTTAAAGGATAATGGGGAAAATTATCTGTTTACTACAGATGCAATAATTAATACCGCTAATGGTATAAAGATAGGAGATTTAAGCCATCCTGTAAATATTGATGCATCGGGACAGACTTTAATTTTTAATGCGGAAAGAAATAATAAGAAATTAGAGCTTCATGCGATTGAGATAGAGTCATTGCAGGGGACTACGATTACTGCAAAAAAGATATTTATTAATGCAGGGAATACGAAAAGTCGCGCTGAAGGAATCCGTGTAGGCGGACAGAACGGAACGAATAAGGATACGCCGTACAAGCTGACGATTAATGGGGATATGGATATCAGGGCTCATGGCGCTAATTACGGCCTGGGCATGTATCTGTGCGGCAATGCGGAAACCACTGTCAATGGGAACGTAACCATGAATACCCATGATGAAAAGAACCCCTGGGCGGTCTATGTGGAAGATGACGGCGGTTTCAGCTATTATGGCGGCTCTGCCATCTATGCCGGAAATAATTACACACTCCAGATGGGACCGAAGCTGACCGTTAACGGACTGGTGGATCTGAAGGTGAATGCCAACGGCGTATTTGCCAATGGCGGCCATTCGGATATTTATTTCAAGGGCGGAAATATAGAAATCAATAAAGATAATACCAAGGGGTATTACGCACTGCTGGCGGAGTGCGCCACCACCACGATGAATATGGAGCGGGACGAAAATAAGGTGCCTGTCAGAGCCGGTAATTCCAAAGTTACGATCAAAGGAAATGTAGGCGCATCTGCCGGCGCGATCAATGTGAATGAGCCGGAGCCTTATACCCGCGTCAATCTGGGGCTGGCTACGCCCGATTCCAGCTGGACGGGGGTCGCATACAATGCGTTTAAAGATGAAGGCAATGACGCCGGTGGCAAGAAATTTTTTGGGGAAATTAATCTGTGGCTGCAGAACGGCGCTTCCTGGACGAATGAGGCCTGGGGCGAACCGCCTGATGCTTATTTCGGAGAGGATTTTTCGGAAAGCCATTTGAAACGGCTGGTCGGCGGGGAAAGCGCCGATAAGGCGGGACATATTTTCCAGAAACCCGGAGAGGATGAAGACAGCGAAGGCATCAATATCCGCGTAGACGATTATAAGGGATTCACCAATATATACTATGGTCATAAAGAAGAGAAACCCACGGATATCCTCGGCGGGACTTTTACCGTGACTAAAGCGCAGCCCGGATCGGGAATCAATCTGATTACCGACAGCAAGGGACTGAATGTGGATTCATCCAAAGCAGCAGATAAGAATCTGGCCAGCGAGACGCTGAACGCGCTGGCGAATAAGCTGTTTTATACTGCGTATAAAAATGGGGAAACCAATCTTGCCGGTAAAGTGGAAATTGCCGAGGGGCTGACGGCTTCCAGCCTGTCCAAACGTATGGAAGATGTGACTTTCAAAAAAGAAGACGGACAGGGGCAGTATCTCTATACACCGGCGCAAGATGAGATTGTCGGGCCAATTACCGGGCCGGAAAAAGAAACGGCTGACCGCAATGCAAAAGGCACTGCGCCGAATGCAAAGCAGGGAAATGTGGTCAGCGGTATGTACAATGAGTCCACACCTACGACGAAGACCAATCCGATGATTGTGGATATGAATGGATTCAATTTAAATGTGGCGGCAGAAAGCGACAATAAGATTGCTGATGCCGTTTATGTGGGAAATAATGATTATATTACTGTAAAAAATGATGCGGGAAAGAAAATCGGCATCACTTCCACCAATACAAATACCCGTGCTGCCAACGGCATTTTCCTTGAGGGGAATTCCCATCTGAATATAACGGGACCGGTGGAGATTGCCAAGGTGCATACCAAAGGCAGTTCCGCCGCAGGTATTGCGTTCCAGGGCAGCGGAAGTGAAGCGGTGATTGACGGTTCCCTTACCATTTCAAATGTGGACGGTGATAAAGCGGAGAAGCAGGGACGGTATATCGGCGTATCCGGGATCCGGATGACCGGCGATAATACTTCCATGACCGTTACGGGACCGGTGAATATTTCCAGTTTTAAAGGATCGGCATTGCATACTGCGGGCGCGGACAGTGTAATTTCTGTCGGCGGCGGTACTATTTCTACAGCAGCGGATGCGGATAAATCCCATAATTTCTATGCGGCCCGTGTGGAAAAAGGAACGGTCAATATCAACATGAAAAATGGTGCGCCAGGAAGCGCAAGAACCAATATTATCGGGGATATGTATGTTACAGGGCAGTATGGAAAGAAAGTTATTGAGTACAGCGGAGGCCAGCTGGCAGATTGGCAGCACAGAGGAAATCTTCATGTGGCGCTGACAGATAAGGATTCGTCCTGGACCGGTGTGGCAGCGTATGAACAGTACAATGATAATTACGGCAGCGGCGGGAATACGATGCATGATATCGGGAATTTTGATCTGTATCTGCAAAACGGGGCCACCTGGACGAATGAGCAGCAGTCTCATGTGACTACTACGACGCTTGCCGGTAAGAATCCTGTCTATAACGGCAGCTATTTAATGAAGCTTCATGGCGGCAGTGACGCAGTGCATAAAGGGTATATTTATCAGAAAGACAGCAAGCCCATTACTGTAGATAATTACAGCGGACACACTCTTGTTTTCTATGACCATACTGGAGACGGTTCTGCCGCTGAAAATTACAGCGCCGGTGATTTCAGAATCAAGACAGCGGAAGAAGGATCTTCCATCACGCTGCGCACAGGTGCAGGCGGAATCAATACGGCCGATAAAACGGCGGCGGGAAAAGCGCTGAACAGTTTAGCAAATAAGCTCTACTATATGTCTTATGCGCAAGGTGACACAAAGCTGAAAGGCACTGTGGAAATTGCGGAAGGGTTGACTTCCTCTTCTGTTTCAGCAAGTGGGGATATTGCTTTCAGGACAGATACGGCTGCTGACAAGAACGGACAGGGCACCTATGTATATGAACCGGAAGAGCCTTTGGACGGGCCGATCATCAAAGACAGACTGCTGAAAGGCGAAACTACGGTCACTGCTGATGACACCCATGCTGAAGATGGATATGTCAGTGCAGCTTACAACGGCGATGATTCAATCACCGTGGACATGGCAAATCATGGACTCCGTCTGGAAGCGGCTTCTTCCGCATCTGCAAAGGCGGCGGCTGTCCGTGTCGGAAAAGGGACGGACGGCAACAAGAAGAGCATCAGTTTCATCAATATGGAGAAAAACAAACCGCTGGTTATTTCTGCAGATCAGACGAATGGAAGAGAAGCTACAGGTATTTATGTTTCCGAGAACGGTAAGCTTTCCGTCGCCGGGGATGTAGTGATTGATAAGGTGTCTACTTCAGGCAGAATGGCGTACGGCGTGGCAAACCGCGGACCTAATGCGGAACTTATCATTAAAGGCGGGCTGAAAATAGCCGGTACAGGTGCCGATGAATGGAGAACGGTAAAAGCTGCCAAGGATACAACGGGTATATCGGTAACTGCCATTGCCAATATCGGGAATAATGCCAAATTAACTATTGAAGGGCCGCTGGACGTAAAAATTCAGGGGACTGCCATCAATTCTACCGCTAAAGGCGGCGTTATGCGCCTTGGCAGCGGCAGGATTCTGACGCCTATGGATGAACATGCCCAGGGGAATTCAAAGCTTGTTAAGGGCGTGAACGGTACTGTTTTCATTAATATGAATGAGGACGGAACGGCTGCCAAAGCTGAAGACACTGTGCTTCAGGGAAATATTTACACCGAAAGAAGATCAGGGTCTAAGGCCGTTGTAAATGTAGGGCTGGCAAGCAAGAATTCTTCATGGACAGGTGTAACCGATTATAACAGGAGTTTTTCCAGCGATGCCGGCGAGGTCAATCTGTATCTGAGCCATGATGCGGTTTGGAATAATAAGAAGACTGCTTCCGTGACGGGCTCTTACATGGGCAGCCATATAGATTATTTCAAAGGCGGCAGTGATGCGGCCCACGCGGGTATTATCAGACAGAACGACGACAGGGACATCAATATAGATCATTACAGCGGTCATGCAATCCTTGTCTATGACCATAAAGCGGAAAAGCCAAAAGAGATGATTGGCGGCAGGACGCTGATAAAAAAAGCGGAACCGGGATCTGTTGTCAGAATGGTAACCGGGAACGGCGGTCTGAATACCAATTCCAACAAGGCGGCCGATAAGAATCTGGTCAGTGAAACTCTGAACGCTTTGGCGAATAAGCTTTACTATACCGGTTATAACAATGCGGCAATCAAAGATAATCTGAAAGGTACCGTAGAAATTGCGGAAGGCCTGACGGCAAGTTCCGCATCGGTTGCCATCGTATCGGGAAATATGAGCTTCCAGGATGTCACGGGCAGAGGTGAATATAAATTTACCCCCGCAGAAGATGACCCTCATGGACAGACTACGTCTGATTTCGGTACCCCTATCACCGGAGAAGCCGATAAGGATCAGGAGTATGTCAAAGCCAATGTGCTGAAAGATGACGTGTATACTTTTACCAATGCGGTGAATACGGTCACTGTCGATGACGGAGATACCACGACAGAAGATCTTGGCTACCATAAGGCTGTGGCCGCCGTGGTGGGGATCAATAAGGATATTACGATTCATGCGGCAGATAAGAGTCTGAAACTGAATGCGGAGAATAAGACAGAACGCAACAGTGCTGTAGGCATGTACACGAAGAAAAAGATTGACGCTGTGGCAAAAGATATTTCCATCGATACCAAATCTTCTGTGGGTGATGTATACGGTATATATATCCATGAAGGCGGAAAGGCAGACATTGCCGGCAATGTGTCTATCCTGGCCAAACAGGGCGGAGACGGTTTTGCGAATGGAATCAAACTGTATAACGGCGGTTCCGCGCTGACCATTAACGGTAACCTGGCTATGAAAGGCACGGGAAGCGGAAATGATGCCTATGGTGTTTCTGCGGCTCAAAAGGGCGGGTATGGCAGCATAAAGACATATCTGGCAACAGGTATCAATATCTATGATAAAGACGGTGCTTCGTTCACCTTAAACGGCAACGTGGATATGGCGGTCAAAGGTGTCGGCGTAGATATGCGCGGCAGTGAGAAAAATACGGTAACCATTGCCGGAGGCACAATCCTTACGCCGGATGACAGGGAGGAAGCCAGCTATATAGCTGTGGCTGCTACTTCAGGTACCTTTACCATGGGGATGAATGATGCGAAAACAGGATCCAATGGAAAGGATGTCATTGTGCAGGGCACAATTTCTTTAGGAGCTGGGGGAACTGTTAATCTGGGTCTGGGCAGCAGTAAATCCCGGTGGACAGGTGTCTCTGATAATGAAGACGAGCGTCCTGTGAATCTGTATCTGTCGGACGGAGGAATATGGGAAAACCGACAGACGGCGAAAGACCAGTATGGTTTGTTTGCAGGCAGCCGCGTGACAAAAGTGGCAGGAGGCACCACGCCGGCTAAGGCAGGTGTAATTGCCCAGAAAGACAGTAATCCCATTACTATTGATCATTACAGCGGACACACTATTCTTGTTTATGATCACGAGGCATCGTCTCCTGCAACAATGATCGGCGGAGATACGATAATTGCTAATGCGGAAGCCGGTTCCGGTATTACGATGCGTACCAACAGCAGGGGATTGGATACAAATTCTGGCAAGGCAAAAGATAAGAATTTGGTAAATGCCACCCTTAATGCACTGGCGAATAAACTGTTTTATACTGCGTATAAAAATGGAGAAACCAATCTTACGGGTAAAGTAGAAATTGCTGAAGGATTGACAACATCCGCCGTGGCAAAGAAGACAGGCAATATATCTTTCAAGAACGGGACCGGTCAGGGTGAGTACATCTATACGCCCGAAGAAGATCCGAGCGGTGACATTATTGATGCAAATGGTCCGATTACTTTCGATTATAAGAAGGATTCCAAGGTATTCGGCAGATCTGTCAGTCAGATAGGCGGAAATAGCAAGAACCTGGCTTATAACTTTGCAGGAAAGACAGTCAATATTACCACCGGCGGCAGTGATTGGGCGCCGATAGGAATGACGCCGAATGTAAAAGCGGTTATTAACGCGAAACAGTTGAACCTGAAGACACCGGAAGCCGGTATGATGGGAACTTATGGAATCTATCTGGAAGACGGAGATGATATTACTGTCAATTCCGATGTGAATATGACCGTCAACGGCGGTGCATATATGGTAGATGGTATTTTTATGGGGCATATGGGGGCGGCAGAAGCGGCAAAGACCAAACTGACCATCAATGGCAATGTCACCATGCGCGGTACCGGAAATGACCAGTCTTCCGATGATTTCTGGGGTATTAAGGGTACCGGAGAAGACGGCGGCTATCCTACCTATATGGGAAGCCGCTGGGCGCCGGAAGGAATTTATCTTGGCAAAGAAGGTGGCAGTTCCATCACGATCAACGGCAATGTAGATATGGCAGTCAAAGGGAACGGCGCGGTAACGGATGCTTATTATAAAGTCGCAGGGCAGAATTCATTGGATAATGTTCTTACCTTGAATGGCGATGTCAATATTATCACGCCGAAGAGTAGAGAACGGGGATTCCTGGCATTGGGTGCTTTTGGCGGTACTGTTAATGTGAATGTAAAGACTGAAACGGATGCCGGCGGCAAAGTCAAAGTGACCGGAGCCTCCGACCATAAAGTGAATCTGGTGGGGAATCTCTATGCATCGAAAGATGATGGAAATGGAGATAATACATACTATTTCCGTGATGGTGCCATTAATCTGGGGTTGACGACGTCTGATTCCACCTGGAGCGGTGTTGTATCGAATACGAATAAAAATACGCCTACCGGAAAATCACAGCAGGGAGATATCAACCTGTGGCTCCAGAATGGTGCGACCTGGAATCATGAAGCGGTTTCCCGCGCCGATGCCGTTTATGCGGCAGGAAATAACGGGAAAACGACGCTTCCGAGTCCGTCAAACGGATTGTACGGGGCTTATGACGGTATTTCTCATCTGACAACCCTGACCGGCGGAAAAGACGCGGATCATGCGGGGCTCATCGCTATGAAGGACAAGGCAGATGTGGAAGTCGGCACATACAGCGGTTTCAGCCGCATTTACTATAACCATGAAAATAGCACGCCAAAACAAATGATCGGCGGCGATTTCAAGGTATCCAAGGCATTGGATGGTTCCCGTATTACATTGATGACGGGGAGCAACGGATTGGATACGTCTTCAACTAAAGCGGCGGATAAGAATCTGGTCAGTGAAACTTTGAATGCTCTGGCAGGAAAGCTCTATTACTTGGCAAAGGATGGAAAACTTTCTGCCAAGGCAGCTTTGGCGGAAGGGCTGACTGCATCGGAAGCTTCTCTTGATTTGAAGAATGTGACGTTCAAGGAATCCAATGGTCAGGGGCAGTACCTCTATACACCGGCTTCGGATATTCCTGAAGAACAGACAGAAACAGCATTTACCGATACTATCACCGGCGTAAAGGCGAAGGACATGAAATATGTCAATACCGGTGTGCGTAAAGAAGACGGTACATACAAATTTACAAAGGATTCTGAAATTACTGTTGCCGCAGGCGGACCTGCAGTAAAAGTAGAAGAAGATGTCATTATCCGGGCTGATGGAAAAACGCTGAAAATGAAGACGGTGGAAGGCAGCGGTACAGTCTACGGAATCAACCAGTCTACTGCGAAGAAAGCAGAAATCACCGCGAAGAACCTGGATGTAGAAGTGACAAGCACATCCCGTGCTGAAGGCATCCATATGGCAAACAGCAATGCAGCTATTCGGCCCGAAATGACGATTAATGGAAATGTCAATCTGAAAGTAAGCGGAACAGCCAATACGCTGGGTGCTTATATCCAGGGAAACAGCAGATTGACAGTTAATGGAAATGTGACAGCCGATGTGGACGGACACAATGGCGGCTTTAGTTATTATGGGGCAACCGGACTATACTCCACCAGTAATATGGGGCCCAATTCTATGGGAGCTGATATCACAGTCAACGGAAATGTAGACCTGAAAGGCAAAGCCCATGGTATTTTTGCCAATGCCGGCGGCAGCAAAGTGACAGTCAACGGCGGCGGCAGCATTGAAGTGGACAAGGCATCGACAAATCCCTATGCGGCTATCCGTGCAGAAGACGGTATTGTCAACATGAATGTCAAGCTTGACAGCAGCGGAAATGCCGTAGGAAGCCTTGACAAGAAAGTCAATATTAAGGGAAATCTGGCGGTAACGACCGGTGCGGTTAATGCTGTGGATAAGAGAGGCACTTTGTCACAGATTAATCTGGGACTGACGACAGCCGACTCGACACTTCACGGCGTTGTGTATAATGCATTCCCCGATGAAGGGAAGAAAGCAGGAGAGTTGACCTTCAAAGGCGAAGCCAATCTGTTCCTTGCCAACGGTGCCGCATGGACGAATGAAAAGTATGGTGATACCGGAACATCCTGGGGCGGCAAAAACTTCGAAGGCAGCCATCTGACAAAGCTTGCCGGCGGAGCAAGTGCAGCCAAGGCAGGACAGATCTTCCAGAAAGACACAGGCAATATCACCGTAGATAACTATAGCGGTTACACGGATGTATATTATGCGCACGAAGAAACGGCGCCGAAAACCATGATCGGCGGAGATTTCATTATACGGAAAGCGGCGTCCGGTTCCGGCATTTCCCTCATTACGGATAATAAAGGGCTGAATACATCCTCTGAGGCATCTGCAGATAAGAATCTGGTCAGCGAAACGCTGAACGCTCTTGCGAACAAACTCTTCTATAAGGCATATGCAGATGGAGAACACAATCTGACCGGTTTTGTAAAAATTGCGGAAGGGCTGACCAGTTCTGAAGCGGTTCTCAAAACAGGGAATATTACCTTTAAGAAGGATAACGGTCAGGGGCAGTATCTCTATGAAACCTCTTATCCGAATGAACAGATCACAGATCCGATTAATAAGACTATCGACGGCAGTGCCGCTTCTGAACAGGCCTACAAAGAAGCCGGCGTTTATAAATCGGATACAGATACCTATCAATTTACAAAGAATCCGGCTACCATCAACGGAGATTCCGGTGCGGCTGTCGATGCAGGCACGAAGGATATCCATGTGAACAGCGGAGCAAATACGCTGAATCTCAATGGCGGAAATACCGGCGTCGGTGTCAAAGCGGAAGGCGGAAAAACCGCTGATATTAAAGGCAACGCGAATATTACAGGACAGACTGGTGTGCTTGCTGACGGTGCGGGAAGTAAAGTACTCCTTTCCGGAAATTCTAATATTACTGCCGGAGGAGATGGCATCGTAGCCTCTGGAGGCAGCATCGTGGAAGCAGCAGGTACAACCAATGTGACGGCAGGAGCCGGCGGTAAAGCTGTTCGTGCGGGCGGCGGATCTTCAGTAAGTCTTCAGGATGGCAAACTGAAAGGAGATGTGGAAGCCGATAACGGTACAGTTTCCCTCCATGGTGCGGAAACAGAAGGCAATGCTACTGCAGCGGCGGGAGGCAGTATCAATCTGACCGGAGGCAGCGTGGCAGGACAGGTAACGGCCAAAGATGGAAACAGCCAAGCCATCGTCAAAAATGCTACGGTGAAGGATCTTATCGGATCCCATGACGGTACGGCATCTATAACCGGCGGCATAGTCACCGGAACCGTATCAGCTGATGACGGTACTGTTAAAGCGGAGAATACAAAAGTAAATGAATCCGTTAATGCTAAAAACGGCGGTACCGTGGAATTAAAACAAGGCAGTGCAGGCAGTCTTGCCTCAGAAGGTGGACGGATTACTGCAAACGGGACAGCCGTGAAAGGTGATGCTTCTGCCAATGCGGGCGGAACGGTAGAAATGACCGGCGGCAGCGTAGACGGTGCGGCGACAGCGGATAATGGAACGATTGAAACAGAAAATACGGATGTTGCAAATGGCGCATCTGCGCTTAACGGCGGAAAACTTAAACTGAGAAATGGAACCGTTTCCGGCGGGATCAAAACGGATGCCGCGTCTGCATCTGATGTTGTTATGGATCGGGCCGGAGCATCCTTGCAAGGCGATGTATCCGGTGAAGGCAAGACGAACGTAACTCTTTCTAATGGCGGAAACTGGAAAGGAAACAGCGCCGGCAGCGGAGAAACGAAAGTTAAAGTAGAAAGCGGCGGTACCTGGACAGGTGCCAGCATGAACGGTGATACGGATATCGATCTGGAAGGCAAATGGCAGCAGACCGGCAAGAGTAAGGTTCGCAAGCTTATTTCCAACAACGGCGTTCTTGATAAGACGGCTCCGGAAAGCGGAAATACGGATATAGGGCAGCTTAGTGGCAGCTTATCTCTCATTTATGCCCATGACAAAACGAATCCGACAAAGGTACTTGGCGGCGGCACTTTCATTGCGGCAGCGGATGCCGGTTCCACGGTGGACATGATTACCGATAATGCCGGACTGGATACAAATTCGGACAAAGCGGCTGATAAGAATAAAGTCAGCGAAGTGCTGAATGCGATGGCAGGCAAGCTGCAGTATACCGGATATCAAAATGGAGAAAGGAATCTGAAAGGCAAGCTGAGAATTGCCGAAGGTCTGACTTCCAGCAGTGCCGGTCTGAGAACAGAATCATTGAGCTTTAAGGGAGATGGACAGGGATACTTTGATTACACACCTGCCAAGCCGGATAAGCCGGAAATTGAAACCGGGGATTACGAAACTTCTATCATGAGCAGTACCAGAAGCGCTCTGACCTCCTCTATCCTTGTATGGCGGAATGACATGAATGATATGTATAAGCGCATGGGAGATCTCAGAATCGGTGCGGAAAGCGGTTTGTGGGCAAGAGCCTACGGCGGCCGGATCAGTTATGACGCCAACAATGCGTATATGAAGGACAGCTACTGGGCGGCCCAGGTGGGTATGGATAAACGTCTGGCATCAGGCTGGCATGTAGGCGGCGCTTTCGGATACACTGACGGCAGCGCAACATACAGATATGGTGGAAAAGGCGATCCGAAACTGTACACATTGGCGGCCTATGCAACCCGAGTGTCGGAAGATGGACAGTATGTGGATGTCATTGCGAAAGCAGGAAAACTTTCCAATAAGTTCACTGCCTACAACAAATACAGCGCACCGGCGCTCAGGAATTATGTAGAAGGCAAGTATGATACATACGGATATGGCATCAGTGCTGAGTATGGCAAAAAGATTCGTATGGGCAAAGGCTTTGTAACGCCGCAGGCGGAACTGACATGGAGCCGTCTGTCATCGGACAGCTTTGATGCAGCGGCGCCTACCGGTGAAAGCATGCGTGTCAGCCAGTCATCAGTCAACAGTTTAGTCGGACGCCTGGGTGTAGTTGCCGGAGTAGAAAGTAACAAAGGCAATTTCTATGCTAAGGCAAATCTGTTCCACGAATTTGACGGAGACGGCCATATCCTGTTCACTGAACCCGGAAAGACAGGCAAGCGCTCCTCGTTCAGCCTTAAGGATACCTGGGTGGAAATTGCACTGGGCGGCAACTACTATTTGAGCCCGAGAAGCATGATTTATGCAGATTTCACCAAGAGCTTTGGCGGAGATTACAAGGTAGACTGGAGAATCAATGCAGGAATTCGCTTCAGCTTCTGAGCATGATGTCAACTTCCAAAAGGGGAATGAAACAAGATTTTGTCATGAGAACTGAATAATAAAAAGAAAAAATAAAGGACTGCTTTCCTGGGGACAGGACGGCAGTCCTTTATACTTGGGAGATAATTAGATAAGTATGCGAAACAGAGCAAGTTAACATTGTATTTGAAAAGGATTTATAAAAAATAATTAAAATTACCAATTGGAATATCATTTATTGTTGATATGTGAAAAGTAATATAGTATAATTTACACGATGAGATTGGATGATCATTTGGAATTATGAGATGTAAATAGCTATTTCTTAATAAATAATGATTATCCAATAATTTAATACTATTATGAGGACAAAAGCTGAAGAGCTGCATGTGGGGAATCCGGTGAGACTCCGGAACTGGCCCGCAACTGTGTGGGGAATTTTGTCATAGCAAGTCTTTCACGGAGATATGACAGAATGAGGAACTAAGTCAGGGTGCCACTTTGTTTTCTGATTTTCTAATGACTTGCGAGGCATAAGGTTAGATGCATAAGGAAGCCGGATATGGGAAATCCGGTTCAGATTTAGAATTATGAAATCTGTGCATCTTTTTATTGTCTCGTTTTTTGTTGCGTTTAATGGAGTGGATGAAAGGGAGTGCCGGGCATGGATAATTTGAAATACTTTTTGGAGTGAATCCGGTTCATGTGACACGGGTTTCATGACCGCGGTAAGCGGTTCAGATCCGGATGGGTATGTTTTAGAAGAGGATGAATTGCCTGCTATCGGGCAAGGCCGGGATGCTAATCGAGTATCCGGCGGAGAGTTTATGTTTGAAAAATAGGGAGGAATTATGAAACGGAATAAGGTAAGTAAATTACAGATGAGGCGGCTGGCTGCCGGTGTTACAATTGCGCTGCTGGCGGGTACATGGCCGGTTATGGCAGAGCAGTCCACAAATCCGATTAGTGAAAGTGAAGTATTTACTGCAGACCGTTTGGCACAGGTCGTCAATAAAAATAATATGCCTAAAGAAGGACTCAAGTCTGTCGCAGCAGGTATTTTAGGATATACGTATGATAAGGCCTCAATTAAGACAATTAATATTGATATGGCGGGTCATGACCTGACGCTCGACTTGACGAAAGTTGCTGATTTGGGGACCGATTATTCTGCATACGGGATCAAGGCGAATAATAAGACAACTATCGTGGTTGACAGCAATAAAACCAATCCGGGGAAAAACGGTACGATTACCATCAAAGCGAAAACGCTGTGGTCGCCCTCAGGAGACAGCGGCAGCAAGTATACTGCTGCACATGGTATCGCAGTGGGTAATTTTAGCCAGAGATTTAATAAAAAAGTAAGTGAAGACCTGGTAAAAACAACAATCAACGCTGATGTAGTGATTGAAGAATTGCGTGGCGGTTCTACCCAAACAACGGGTATTTCCTCTATGGACTGCTCTGATTTGGCGATCAATGGTACATTTACGATCAAACCGGGGGCTATCAGCCTTATGCAATGGAATCAGGGGGAAAGGTCAAAAACCTACGGCATATATATGATCGGAAGCAATAATACCGTTTCGATCACTTCGGCAGATATTGATGATTCAGAGAAGGGATCGCTTTCAGACCTGATTAAAACGAACGAGTCACTTTGGGGCGGCAAAACGGAGAAGAATGTTCTTCGTATCGGCGGCGGTACACTCAAAGTCAAAGAGAATCAGAAAGAGCGGTATCTTATCAGTGCTGCGAAAGGATTCCGAACATTTATCAATGTGAATCAGGACGGAAGTGCGATCGGGACATCAAGAGCGGATTTGCAGGGGACAATCCGCATGGATGCTGGGGCGGAAGCTTATGTTGGTCTTACTGCCGGATCGAAATGGGTCGGCGGGACACAGGCAGATACAAAAGGAAAGATGAATCTCTTTCTTTCAGAAGGCGGCGAATGGAACACGGTGAATGCCGGACAGGGGAGTCGTGTGACCAGGTTTGTCGGTGATGCAAAAGGTGGCGCGATTTATCAAAAAGATGCAGGACAGCTTGTAATTGAAAACTACAGTGGTGCAGGAAAAATTTATTATGCCCATGAGAATGCGGGTATGACGGCGGAAGACTATAAGGCAGGAGATACCCATATCGGAACCGCGGCAGAAGGGTCACACATCACAGTAGTTACTGATAATAAAGGAATTGTTGATACAGATAAAGAC
>ULNL01030164.1_pt1 | contig 14865 bp, 13 predicted proteins | sample 1951901 | NCBI WGS metagenome assembly ULNL01 (sample SAMEA4835575, study PRJEB28245) | human gut metagenome | biome: gut microbiome; material: fecal sample | place: Denmark | collected 2008
TATCGTAGCCATAGCTGAATGAAATAACAGAAGTATATCCAAATGAAAGACTTTTTCTACTTGCTTAAGTCTCCGACTTGAACTGTCGGAGCCTTTTCGCTATCCATAAATGGCTCATAAATAAAACCCTTGAAAGCCTCAGCCTTCAAGGGTTTTGTTGGCGCAGACGGTGAGATTCGAACTCACGTGCGGTTGCCCGCAAACTGATTTCGAGTCTTTTATGCAACTGTGACGGGGGTGTCCGTTTTGGGGTCGTTTCTGTAAGCCCCGTACCCGCTGAAAACCGCTTGAAATCAGGCTTTTTCGTTCGGAAAGCCTTGCGGGACGGGCTTTTTTAAAAGCGGGTTCAAATCGACATTTTTTCCGATTTTGGAGAGAAATGCGGGAAGATAGGAGAGAAAAATCGGGAGACGGCCATACGCCGCAGAATAGAGCTTCCAACCGACGAAAATCTATTTTTGAGGTGTTACAAATGGATGTATTCCCCGTTAACTGGGACAGCGTTCCCGAGGTAATGAACAAGGAGCAATTTTTCCGAATCTGCCACATCAGCAAGTCCACGGCGCTGCACCTGCTCAAAAGCGGCAAGGTGCCCTGCGAGTGGTCGGGTAAGAAAACCCGGTGCTATAAAATCCGAAAAGAGGATGTGAAAGCATACTTGGAGGAGCGGGCGATTTTTCCAGAACTCTATTCTGCGCCGAAGGGATGGTACGGCACCCACTATGTGGCGAGGCTCTCCAAGGAGCTGCCGGAGGACACGCTGCGCCAGATGCACGGCTACTATGAAAAGCTGCTGCGCAAATACCCGGATGTGGTCACGGTAAAAGATGTGGTAACTCTGACCGGCTACACCCTGACCACCGTCCACAATTGGTGCAGCCGCGGGTCGCTGAAAGCCTTTCAAAAGGGACTGAAGTTCTGTATCCCGAAAATCTTTCTTGTAGATTTCTTCTGCTCCCTGACCTTCCGCTCCATCACCCGCAAAAGCCTCTGGCATATTCAGACGCTGAACGAGTTCAGCAGGAAGATGAAGCATAGAAAATAAAACTTAATATATTTCTGCATCTCCTTTGTGTTTGATAGCCACAAAGGAGATGATTTTTAATAAAATACTTGCATTGATTTCGTGATTTAGGTATAATGAATATGCTTGAGGGCGTAATACATTAAATTTGAAACATTGTATCTTAGTGTTTATTCCTGTTTATGAAAGTGAACCCGAGTAAACAAACGGAAACAAAGAATTAAATTTAATGATATATGTCTGGCATTGTCTTTCCTATTCTCACAGGGAAAGTGTTTTTGTCAGGCTATTATTATGCCTTTTGGTAAAATACATTACCGAAAGGATTTTTATTATGGAAAAAGAATTAGTATGGAAAATGGTGCAGGGACAAATCGGGTATGATTTTAAAAATCTTGATTTGTTGCAGCAAGCTTTCACTCGTCGCTCATATACTGCAGAGAACGGCGGTGAAAACAATGAGGTGCTCGAGTTCATTGGAGACAAAGCACTTGATTTTATGGTTGTTAAACTGCTTATTCAGAAGTACGGGTATTTAGCAAATGGGGATCCGATTGACGGAACAAAGATTTCTGTTTTGGAACAAGAATTCAAACGTAATCAAGAGGGTTACGAAGCGCCGGCAGTAAATAGTTTCGGCTGTGACTATGACGAAGATGACCTATCTAAAATCAAAAGTCGAATGGTGAATAAAAAAGCATTGGCTCGCCGAATGGATGAACTTGGTTTTTCCGAACATCTTATTATGGGGAAGGGCGATATACGGAATAATATCAACCAAGAAGATTCTGTAAAAGAAGATTTGTTTGAAGCTATTATCGGAGCTGTTGCAATCGATTCAGGATGGAATCTGAAGGACTTGCAAAAAGTGATTGAAGCAATGCTTGTTCCCGAAGACTTCCTAATTGATGATACCGACACTAATTATGTGCGACTGATTCAGGAATGGGAAATGAACAAAAATGGGTGCATTCCCTGGTTCAAATATAAAGAAGCATCTTACACATCGACTTGGTATTTAAAAGAGAGTAACACTATATATCAAAACTTTCCGTTAGGCTACAACTATTCTAAACTAAAATATCATTGTTACCTTAAATTGCTTGATTCTCTACCGGTGTTTTGCGGCTTCGGTGTGTCTATCCGTGAGGCGAGAATGGCTGCTTGCAAATTAGCGTATGAGTATTTAGAGAGAAATGATATGCTTCCATCTATCCGTGACGAAATTGAAAATCCTAACCGTGATGATGCAATTAACCAACTTGAAACATTGGCACGAAGAGGTTATTTTTCCATTCCTACTTATGAGCTTAAGGAGACATATGATAACAATGGTAATCCTATTTGGAATTGCGAATGTCGTATAGCGGAAGAAGATTATTACTTCGATGGGACATCCTCATCAAAAAAAGAAGCAAAGAAAGATTCTGCTTTTAGAATGCTTTTTTATGTACTCGGAATGGAGGATGAATAAAAATGGCCAAGTGGTGTTTTAATTATGAGTCCGGCGAATATGAATACATCGAAAAAGATGGCTTCAGTATTGACCGAGGCGAATATGTTTGCAATTGGGATGATAGCCAATATCGTCGTGAAGAGGAAGAATGCCGTAATTCTTTATTTGATGATGAAGATGACGACTGACCCCAGATACTAAAACAATACCAATGTGCGATTTAAAAATTTGCACACTCGCACCTGCCTTTCGGTTTTGGTAGACTGTAACCGAAAGGCGGGTGCGCTTTGCTTTGTTGGGGCATTGATGGCATACCTGCCGGAAGAATTGCAAACGGGAGGATCACATATGGAATCGCTATTTGAGCAGCTGGGCGGCACTTACACAAGGCAGGGCGACTATTGCCTACCCAATATTTGCTTACCGCCCGAAGAAGAACGCTCCATCGGCGTTTACGGGCAGCGGCGGCGAGCTTTTCTGAAGGCGCACCACCGGGTGCTGTATTATAACCTGCTGACCGCCGGGGTGCTGGATGGGCACCTCGCAGACATCGAGGAGCAGGCGTAGGAACTCTTTCTTCGGCTGGTAAAACAATACGCAGACACCGAGGGCGTGACGGAGGAGGTAAAGGCCAATGACCCGCAGGCGTGGGTGCGAAAATCGCCGACTTGGCGGGGTCTTTACAAGGTCTTACAATGACCCGCAGGCGTGGGTGCGAAAAATGAACGGCATACGACATCGGGCAAATGAGGTCGTGATGCAGAAAATTGTATACGGGTAACGAGCAAGCGGAGGCCGATGGCCTCCGCTTGTTTTGTGTGCAGAAAAGAACAATGCTGTTTTGAAACGACATTGTTCCGAACTTTGTTGACATTGTTCTTTTGTTCTGGTATAATGTACTTGTGATTTTATGCGTGGAGGTATCCCTATGGCTGAAATGATCTCGGTAAGAGAGGCAGCAGTGCGCTGGAATATAACGGAGCGGAGAGTTGCGACACTCTGCAAGAATGGGAGAATCGCCGGTGCGAAAAAGCAGGGCAATCGTTGGCTGATCCCCGCTGATACGCAGAAGCCGGCGGATCAGCGGCTCAAGACGGGCGCTTTCCGCAAGACGGAGCGCGCGCCGAAGCTGCCCCTGCCCATCGGCGTGTCCAATTACTGCCTTGCATCGTCGGAATACTACTACATCGACAAGACGATGATGATCAAGGACTTTATCGATGAGCGTCCGATGGTGACGCTGTTCACCCGCCCCCGGCGTTTCGGCAAGACGCTGAATATGGATATGTTGCGCACTTATTTTGAAAAGAGCGACAAGGATACCTCTGTTTACTTCCGGGATAAAAAAATCTGGGCCTGTGGCCAGAAGTACCAGGATTATCAGGGCAAGTATCCCGTGATCTTCCTGACCTTCAAGGATGTGAAGTTCGATACTTGGGAGGAGACCTTTGCAGCCATCCGGGACATTTTCGCAAAGGAGACCCGGCGGCACAAAGAGCTGCTGACCAGTGAAAAGTGCGACGAGTACAGCAAGAAGACCTATGAAAAGCTGGCAGACGGCAAGGTCAGCGAGGTAGAGCTGGCTTCGGCACTGCTGGATCTCTCCGCTATGCTGCACAAGCACTATGCCGTTGCGCCCATTATCATCATCGACGAGTACGACATCCCCATCCAGCAGGGCTATCAGAAGGACTACTACGACAAGGTCATCCGGTTTATGCGAAACCTGTTTTCCGGCGGGTTCAAGGATAATCAGCACCTGTCCTTTGGCTTCCTCACCGGCATTCTGCGGGTGGCCAAGGAGAGCATCTTCAGCGGGATGAACAACCTGTCCATCAACTCCGTGCTGGACAACAAATACAGCGCCTACTTCGGCTTCACCGCCGACGAGGTGATGGAGATGGCGGAATATTACAGCGCTGCCGATAAGTATGACGAGATTTGCCAGTGGTACGACGGCTACCGCTTCGGCAAGACGGAGATTTTCAACCCGTGGTCGGTGGTCAACTACTTCAGCAACGAGTGTGAGCCGAGGCCCTTCTGGGTCTCCACCGGCAGCAACGATATTATCGGGGAAGTGCTTGCCCAGGCGGATGAGGAGATTTATAACCGTCTGACCTCCCTGGTCAACGGCGAGACCTTCACCACCTTCATCGACACCGGCGTGATCTATCCGCAGATCAAGAGCAATCCCTCCACCATTTACAGCTTCCTGCTGGTGACCGGCTATCTGAAGGCACTGAAAACCACGCCCTCCTTCAGCGGCGATTTTATGTGCGAGGTTTCCCTGCCCAACCGGGAGATTTCTCTGGTGTATAACAAGGAGATATTGCAGCGTCTGGAGAATCTGATCCCGCCGTCCACGGCGATTTCTGTTCAGGAGGCCATCTTCTCCGGCGATAACGCACGGCTGAAAGCGCAGATCCAAACGCTGCTGACCCAGTCGGTCAGCTCCTTCGATACCGCCGGGGAGAATTTCTACCACGGCTTTATGCTGGGTCTGTGCGCCCTACTGGGCGGCGCTTTCGTGACCTCCAACCGGGAATCCGGCGACGGGCGCTATGACATTCAGCTGAAGCCCACGCAAAAGGGTCTTCCGGGCATCCTGATTGAGCTGAAAGCGGAGAAAAATTGCAGCGACGAAAAGCTGAAAAAGCTGTCCGAGACGGCCTTGCAGCAGATCAACGATAAGAAATACGAAACCGAGCTGACGACCGCCGGGGTCAGGACGATTTATAAATACGGCGTGGCCTTCAGCGGTAAAAAGGTCGAAGTGGCAGTAGGGTGAGGAGAGAAAGCAATGGTTAACGAAAAAAGCAGCGCTGTGGGCGTAAATATACAGGAAAAGGCCACGATGATCTGGAATGTGGCGGATGTGCTTCGCGGGCCGTTCAAGCCCCACGAATATGGACTTGTGATCCTGCCGATGACGGTGGTCAAGCGGTTTCACGACTGCCTGCTGCCCACCCACGATGCGGTGATTGAGCAATATGAAAAGGTTAAGAAGCTGGCGGTTATCGACGGCTTTCTGACCCGTGCCTCCGGCTATCAGTTCTATAACACCAGCCGGTTTACTTTTGAGAGCCTGCTGGCTGACCCGGACAACATCGAAGCAAATTTCCGGGACTATTTGGCCGGGTTCTCCGGCAATGTGCAGGATGTGCTGGCCAAGTTCGATTTTGACAACATCATCCGCCGTATGGTGGAGTGCAACAGCCTGTATTTGGTCATCAAGGAGTTCAACTCCCCCAAGGGCTACCTCGGTCCGGATAAGATCAGCGCCGTGGACTGCGGCTATATCTTTGAGGATCTCGTCAAGCGCTTTTCCGAGTCCTTTGGCGAGGAGGCCGGAGCGCACTTCACCAGCCGGGACATCATCTATCTGATGACCGACCTGCTGCTGTGCGACGCCAAGCTGGATGACGGCAATGTGACCGTGTACGACATGACAATGGGCACCTCGCAGATGCTTTCCTGTATGGAGGAGCGCATCCACGAGCTGAACAGCGATGTGGAAGTGACCTGCTTCGGGCAGGAGTTTAACCCCTCCACTTTCGCCATTGCAAAGGCGGATATGATGATCCGGGGCGGCGACCCCAATAATATGCGGTTCGGTGATACGCTCTCCGACGATCAGTTTCCGGGCTTCACCTTCCGGTACTGCATTTCCAATCCGCCCTTCGGCATCGACTGGAAGCGGGAACAGAAGGCGGTGGAGGCCGAAGCCGCCAAGGGCGAGTTGGGGCGCTTTGCGCCCGGTCTGCCGAAAATCAGCGACGGTCAGCAGCTTTTTGTGCTCAACGGCCTGTCTAAGCTGGCACCGGGCGGCAAAATGGCGATCATTCAGAACGGCTCGCCGCTGTTTGCCGGCGATGCCGGAAGCGGCCCCAGCAATATCCGTCAGTATATCCTGGAAAACGATTGGCTGGACGCCATTGTTCAGCTTTCCACCGACCAGTTTATGAACACCGGCATCTCCACCTATATTTGGGTGCTGTGCAAGGACAAGCCCGCCTACCGCTGCGGCAAGGTGCAGCTCATTGACGCATCCCACTGCTACGAGCAGCGCCGCAAAGCCATCGGCACCAAGCGCAACGACATCAGCGACCATTGCCGGGAGCTGATCGTGCAGGCCTACGGCGAATACCGGAACAACGCCGTGTATGGGGACAAGTCCGGCGTGTACTGTGAGAGCAAGATTTTCGGCAGCGAGGAGTTCGGCTACAACAAAATTGTAGTGGAGCGTCCGCAGCGGGACGAAAACGGCGAGATTGTGATGAAGCGGGGCAAGCCGGTGGTAGACGCCGCCCTGCGGGATACCGAAAATGTGCCGCTGGTGCAGGACATTGACGCCTATTTTGCACGGGAAGTCCTGCCTTACGCCCCGGATGCGTGGATCGATAAGAGCAAGACCAAGGTGGGCTATGAAATTCCGATGACCCGCTATTTCTACGAGTATCAGCCGCCGGAGCCGGTGGACGACATTGTGGAGCGGATTCAAAAGCTGGAGCGTGAAATTGCCGACAGCCTGAACACGCTGTTCCATAAGGAGGGGTAAAGATGGAAAATGAGAATATTGTAAAAGAAGCCGCATTGTCTGTCGCAAAAGAAACAGCTAAAGAGGTCTATGCGGACACAGTACAACCAACAGCAAAGAATGTGGGTGGTTTTTTCGGGACATTGTCCGGCTTTTTCAATCATGTGGTCATGTATCCACTGAAAAAACTCAACATTAAATATGAGCAAAAGGCAATCGCATTTGAAAAAGAAATGGAGAAAAAATATAATAGCATTCCAGAAGAAGATAGGGTTGAACCACAATTACATATCGTTGGACCTACAATGGAGTCACTTAAATACAACATAATGGACGATGACCTAGCAGAACTGTTCTCAAACTTACTTGTGAGCGATATGGATATGAGGACGCAAAATTTGTGTACACCTGCATTCGTAAAAGTTATTGAGCAGTTGTCACCGGCAGATGCTAGGGTTTTCAAAGCAGTTTTCAATGAATGTGCTAAAGCAGAAACAATCCCTATTTGTAAAGTGGATTTGTGCAAAATTGATGATGAGAAGTGCAAAATAAGAAAAGAATATCTGCCACTGTATTTAGTAGGCATAGAAGTTGATGGGCTAAACCCGAATGATGTATCGAAATCACTTCAAAACTTAGAGAGGTTAGGCCTGCTGACTATTGATTTCCTAAAGATGAGAAGTGACGATGAAGTTTATAATAAGCTGATCGATAATAGTTATATCGAATCTCTCAAAGCATGGGCGAATCAAATAACAGGAGAGCCTTATATAGCAAAAGTAGGTTCTAAGGGGATACTGGAGCTTGATGATTTTGCAAGAGATTTTGCAAAGGTATGTCTAAGGTGATGTTATGCGTGAAATGAAAGATAGCGGAAATATGTGGATTGGTGCAACGCCAGAAACGTGGAAAATGATTCCGTTAAAATATCTCGCTTCATATAATGATGAGGTACTCAGTGAAAACACAGATGACGAATTTGAATTTGATTATATCGAAATTGGTTCGGTTCAATATGGAAGAGGCATTATTTATACGGAGCACATGAAGTTCAAAAATGCGCCTTCTCGAGCAAGACGAATAGTCCGCAAGGATGACATTATAGTATCCACGGTGCGCACCTATCTTAAGGCTGTTGCAACAATTCCAGCTTGTAATAATTCGCTTATTGCTTCAACTGGCTTTATTGTTATAAGGCCTCATAAGGTTCTTCCAAGATTTATGAATTATGCACTTTTGTCTGAATCTTTTATTAGTTTGGTTGAGTCTCACTCAACAGGAATTAGCTATCCGGCAATCAATTCTGTTGATGTGGTGAAGTTCAAAATTCCCGTACCATGCAGAAGCGAGCAAGAGCGCATTGCGGCGTTTTTGGATGCAGAGTGTGCCGAGATCGACACTGTATTGGAAAAGACCCGTGCGTCCATTGAAGAATACAAAAAGCTGAAACAGGCGGTCATTACGCAGGCGGTCACCAAGGGCATCCGTGGCGACAGGCCAATGAAGGATAGCGGGATTGAATGGATTGGGGCTATACAAAAGGACTGGGGCTCAAACACTATCGCCCAACTTTGTTCACAAGTAAAATGTAAAAATACTAGGTTGCAGGAGAAAAATTTGCTTTCACTAAGCTATGGCAAAGTGAAGCGAAAGAGTATTGATACGGTTGAAGGGCTGTTGCCGGAAAGCTTTGATGGATATAACATTATTGAAAAAGATGATATTGTTTTAAGACTCACAGACCTCCAAAACGACCATACAAGTTTAAGGGTGGGTCTCGCAGAAGAACGAGGGATTATAACCTCAGCGTATTTGACAATAAGAAATCGAAGTAACATGTGCACTAAATACCTGTACTATTATCTGCACTCTTTTGATATTGCAAAAGGCTTTTATGGCATGGGCGCAGGCGTAAGGCAGGGACTAAATTGGGACGGTGTCAAATGGCTAAAAGTTCTTGTGCCATCCGTGTCTGAGCAAGAGCACATTGTCGCCTTTTTGGATGCGGAGAGTAAAAAGTTAGATGCACTAATAGCAAAGAAACAGCAATACCTCACCGAAATTGAAAACTACAAGAAATCCCTGATTTATGAGTATGTGACGGGCAAGAAGGAGATCGTATAAATGAACCAGTTCTACAACATTTGGAACTATGACTATATTCAGCAGCAGGCACAGGCGGAGCACCATTTTTCGCAGGTCAAGCAGGTGCAGGATACGGCAAAAGCATTGTATGATTTTTTGGATGGTCTTGATAAAATCGAACCGGCATACCAAAATGCTGCCAATGAGGAGTTTTGTACGATTCTTCTTGCATATCTTAGCAAGCACAACAGAGGATAATATTTCATAAGGGGAACGAACTATGATTACCACCGAAAAACGCTTTGAAGCGGATATAGAATCCTTCTTTCTCTCCCCGGCGGGCGGATATACCAAGGGCGCAGACACCTATGAAGCCAAACAGGGGCTCTATGTGAACACCCTGATCGACTTTGTCCAGCGCACCCAGCCCAAGGAATGGGCACGATTTGAAAATACCAATCAGCTTGACCCGGTGCGGAAGTTCTGCACAGCGTTCAACACGGCTTGCGAGACGGAGGGGCTGCTCTCTGTCCTGCGCCACGGCTTCAAGCACCGTGGTCTGCGTTTTCGGGTGTGCTATTTTAAGCCGGAGTCTGCCCTGAATCAGGCGGCGGCTGCCCAGTGGGCGGCAAACACCATCGAGTGCTACCGCCAGTGGTACTTCTCCGCCGATACAAAAAAGAGCGTGGATATGGCGCTGGTGCTCAACGGCATCCCGGTGTTCGCCTTTGAACTGAAAAACCAGTACACCGGCCAAACGGTGGACGACGCCAAGCGGCAGTGGATGTATGACCGCGACCCGCGGGAGCTTTGCTTCCAATTCAACAAGCGTATTTTGGCCTATTTTTGTGTGGATCACACCGAGGTGTGGATGACCACAAAGATCGCCGGAAAGAACACCTATTTCCTGCCCTTTAACCAGGGCTCCAACGGGGCCGGAAACGACGGCGGCAAGGGCAATCCGGCAAACCCAAACGGCTACCCGACGGCCTATCTGTGGGAGAATGTCTTTCAGAAGGACAGTATGATGGACATTGTCCAGAAGTTTATGAACCTGAAGGACGGCAAAACGCTGATTTTTCCGCGCTATCATCAGCTGGATGTGGTGCGCAAGCTGCTGGCCGATGTCCGACAGAATGGAGCGGGGCATAATTACCTGATCCAGCACAGCGCCGGAAGCGGCAAGTCCAACTCCATTGCGTGGACGGCTTACCGGCTGGCCTCGCTGTTCAACGAGGAGAACAAGCCGGTGTTCTCCAGCGTGGTCGTCGTTACCGACCGCACCGTGCTGGATGCGCAGCTGCAGGAGACCATTTCCGGCTTTGACCACACCCTCGGCGCTATTGAGACCATCGGGGAAGATAAGACCTCCAAGGACCTGCGGGATGCCATCAACGGCGGCGTGCGCATTATCGTCACCACCTTGCAGAAGTTCCCGGTCATCTATCAGGAAGTGGATAAAGTGGCGGGACGGAACTTTGCGATTATCGTAGACGAGGCCCATTCTTCCCAGACCGGCAGCTCGGCTCTGAAACTGAAAGCCGCCCTTGCGGATACCGAGGACGCTCTGCGGGAATACGCTGAGATCGAGGGCAAGGCCGAAGAAGAGCTGGACCCGGACGACCGCCTGATGCGGGAAATGACCGTTCAGGGGCGGCATAAGAACCTATCCTTCTTTGCCTTTACCGCGACGCCCAAGGACAAGACGCTGGAATTGTTCGGCACGGAATATGAGGACGGCAGCTTTCATCCGTTCCATATTTACAGTATGCGGCAGGCCATTGAAGAAGGCTTTATTCTGGATGTGCTCCAGAACTATATGACCTATGACACCTGCTTCAAAATCGTCAAAACCTCGGAAGATAATCCGGATGTGCCTGCCAGCCGTGCAGCTAAGGTGATCCGCAAATATCAGGAGATGCATCCGTATAACATCTCGCAGAAGGCACAGATCATCGTGGAGACCTTCCGGGAAACCACCCGAAACAAGATCGGCGGCAGGGGTAAAATGATGGTTATTACCTCGTCCCGCCTTGCGGCAGTGCGCTACTACCACGAGGTCAAACGCTACATAGAGGAGCAGAAGTACAACGATGTGCAGGTGCTGGTGGCCTTTTCGGGTGCTGTGCAGGACGGTGATACAGAATACACCGAGCCGAAACTGAATGTTCGTGCGGATGGGACGCACATCGCCGAAACGCAGACCAAGGCGGAATTCCACGATCATTTTAATGTGCTGATCGTTGCCGAGAAGTACCAGACCGGTTTTGACGAGCCGCTGCTACATACGATGATCGTGGACAAGAAACTGAAGGGCGTCAAGGCGGTGCAGACGCTGTCCAGATTGAATCGTACCTGCACCGGCAAGGTGGACACTTTCGTTCTCGATTTTGCCAACAAGAAAGAGGACATTTTGGAGGCGTTTCAGCCGTTCTATCAAGAAACCTCGCTTTCGCAGGAGGTCAACGCTGACCTGATCTATCAGACGCAGAAGGAGCTGCGGGGATTTGCGGTCTATAACGATGCAGATATTGAGGCTTTTGCCAAGGAGTATTTCAGCACAGGCCGGCAGGATGCCCGGGCGATGGGGCGAATGACCAGCGTATTGAAGCCGGTGGCAGACCGTTATAATCAAAAAACGCCCAACGAGCGGTATCAGTTCCGCCGTCAGGTGCGCAATCTCATTAAGTGGTACGGCTATATTTCGCAGATCCTGCGGATGTTCGATAAGGAACTGCACAAGGAATATGTATTCTGTTGTTATCTGATCAATTTGCTGCCTGCGGAAACCACGGATATGGTGGACCTTGAGGGTAAGTTGAAGCTGGAATACTACAAGCTGCAAAAGACCTTCGCCGGAAGCATTGAGCTGGAACAGGTGAAGGGCGTGTACGAACCGGCCAAGCAAAAGGGTGCAATGGGACTGGACACAAAGTCGCCGCTGGATGAGATCATCGCCAAGATCAACGAAAAGTACAAGGGTGAATTCACCGAGGGAGACAAAGTGCTGCTGACGGCTCTGCGCAGCCGTCTGATGGCCGACAAGAAGCTGACCAAGATGGCGCAGACCTCAGATCCGCAGATTTTTGTGGAAAGCATTTTCCCTAAGGCCTTCGGAGCGGCGGCTCAGGACAGCTATCTGGAATCGCAGGATACCTATACCTCGCTCTTTGAGGATCAGCACAAGTACAATGCCATTATGAGCGCATTGGCCGATGTGGTGTATCGGGAGATGAGGATGGGCTAACCCAAATTTATTACATTTTCAGAAGGGGGATAACAATGAAAGATGGCATAATTTTTGTTGCGGGGATCTATGGCGTGGGAAAAAGCACCTTGTGTGAAAGGCTTGGCCTCTCTATTGGAATCCCCTGCTATTCAGCTGGCGACTTGATAAGCACACTCAACGGAGAAACTTATGGTCGTAACAAAACTGTGGTAAACAAGGAAAAGAATCAGGATATTCTTGTTGCGGCAGTGAATGACAGGCTACAGAAGGATACGGCATTTATATTAGCGGGTCACTTCTGTATTTTTGATAAATCATTTAATGTTGCAAGGTTGCCTGAGTCTGTTTTTTCGTTAATGCCAATTGCGAAGGTGGTTTTACTTGAATCAGATGTGACTAAAGTTTATGAAAATCTTCGGTATAGAGATTCCCGTTGCTATCCACTTGATGCATTGAAATCCCTAAAACAAAGTGAAAAGATGCAATGTGAAAAGATTACAAAGCAATTAGGTCTCCCACTTTACATCCATCAGATGTTATTTGACGATTCCGATGTGCAGCAAGTTAGAGAATATATTTTAGGGGGTGAGTAAATGCGAGCGCTACTCGATACGAATGTCATTATACATAGAGAAAATACTAAAGCGACAAGCTTTACTATCGGGAAACTATTCTACTGGCTCGACAAACTGCACTATGAAAAGCTGATTCATCCATACTCTATAGACGAGCTCCGTAAATATCGCAACCCACAGATGCAATCACTGTATGACGCAAAAATTGATGCTTATACAGAGATGCGATGCATTGCTCCGCAGACGGCGGAATTTACCGCACTTCTAAGTGACACCCCTAAAACAGCCAACGATCAAATTGACAATCAACTTTTGTGCGAATTATATTGTAAAAGAGCAGATATTCTAATCACAGAAGACCGCCGTATGCGCTTAAAAGCAGATAGATTAGGGCTGTCAGAGCGTGTATTCACAATCAACTCGTTCATTGAAAAATGTACCAATGAAAATCCTGACCTTATAGATTATAAGGTGCTTGCAGTCAAAAAAGAACTGTTTGGAAATATTGATGTGGCAGACCCGTTTTTTGCTACCTTCCGTGAAGCATATATGGGGTTTGAGGAGTGGTTTATAAAAAAGAGTAATGAAGAAGCCTATGTATGTCGAACAGATGCAGGCGCCATACTTGGATTCCTATATCTCAAAACTGAAACAGAAGAGGAAAATTACAGTGACATTGCACCAATTTTTCGACCTAAGCGAAGATTAAAAGTTGGAACATTCAAGGTTGAAGCCTCCGGCTTTAGACTCGGTGAACGATTCATCAAGATTATTTTTGACAATGCTATTGAACGCAATGTGGAGGAGATATATGTTACACTATATATGAACCGCCCCGAATTAAGGATGCTATATGATTTGCTGGTTCGATGGGGGTTCTATAAGTATGGCATCAAGAAAAATTGCAACGGTGAAGAAGTAGTGCTCATTAAGAAGATGGCCGGTTATGATATATCAAAATCAGTCAAAGAGAATTTTCCCAATATCAGATACGATGTGCAGAAATTCTTCCTTCCGATTGAAGCACAATATCATACTCCGTTATTTCCTGACTCGCAATTGAGAACTGAAGGGAACTTTGATTATCTGGGAGACAAAGCTCATCGCTATGCACTGCAAAAAGTGTATATTTCTCTCTCGTATAAACGGGATATGCGTCCGGGCGACTTGCTTGTTATTTACCGGAAGGGGATAACGCCAAGAAGAAAAGCGTATGAATCTGTTGTCAGTACGATTTGTGTTGTTGATGAGGTGCGATATAACTTTTCAAGCAAAGAGGATTACCTCAAATACTGTGAAAACCGGACAGTCTTTAGCCCCGAAACGCTAAATCAGCTTTGGGAAAAGCACAGTGAAAAACTTCTGGTTGTTAAATTCATCTTTATAAAAAGCCTTACAAAACGAATTACTTTAGGCAAATTATGGAGTAGTGGAATCATACCACAATATAGCGGACCAAGACCATTTGATCATATTTCTGACGCAGATTTTGACACGATTTTAGCCAAATCGCAAACAAAAATACACTTTGAAAGGCAATGAGGCATGGCCACGATTCTATTATCTATCAAACCAGAATATGCCAATAAAATATTTGACGGGCAGAAACACTATGAGTACCGAAAACGGATTCCTAAAAAAGAGGTTTCAAAGATTGTTGTATACTCCTCTGCTCCGGAACAAGCTGTTATTGGCGAGATTGAAGTTATTAAAACGCTTAAGATGAAGCCTACTCCGCTATGGAACAGTACAAAAGCAAATGCTGGCATAAGCAGGTCAAAGTATAGAAAATACTTTAGTGGATGCACAATGGCATACGCTTTTGTCATTGGATCATTCGAAAAGTATCCTACTTCAAAGTCGTTAGCAGACTTTAATATTCAATCTGCACCTCAATCGTTTGTGTACTTGGATGATTGATATTGCTGCGAATAGGGCATCGACCGTTAGGTCGGTGGG
>ULNL01010301.1_pt1 | contig 14834 bp, 18 predicted proteins | sample 1951901 | NCBI WGS metagenome assembly ULNL01 (sample SAMEA4835575, study PRJEB28245) | human gut metagenome | biome: gut microbiome; material: fecal sample | place: Denmark | collected 2008
AATAAAGTGCTTCCTGTCTATCCGCCGTCTGCAAAGATGAAAGAAACGACGGGTATTACTTATGTAACGATTCTGGTCAATGCATCGGGAACGGTTGATTCCGCTTATGTGGCGCAGGGGTCGGGAAGCGGTATCCTGGATGCAGCTGCTGTCGATGCGGCTTATCAATGGACATTTTCTCCTGCACTTGATAAATATGGGGTGCCTGTCCCCTGCCGGATTACATTCCCGGTAGAATTCAGATTGAATTGAGGAAATGCTTTTATACCAATGATTAAGATACTGGCATGTTCCGCTTTACGTGCCTGCCTTGTATGGCAGGGCCGTGAACTGCATTTTATCATGCTTTGCGGTATGTGTATTATGCTTCGGTTTGTTCGGTGCCTGAAAATAAAAAACAATTATTTTTTTAAGGATATACCTATGCTATAATAGAACAAGGTATATCTTTTTATATTTTTCGACGTACCTTATTAAATAATAGAAGGAATTAGGATGTCAGCTATAGAAGAAAAGCTGGAAGTTGTGAAAAAGCGGATAGCGGCTGCGAAAGCCCGTTCTCCTTACAGGCAGGACGTGACTCTTGTGGCGGTGACGAAGTTTCATCCATTGGAAGATATGGAGGAGGTTCTCCGACTTGGCGTGAAAGAGGTGGGAGAAAACCGTGTGCAGGAATTGGAAGACAAACGGAGCCGTTTGAAAATGCCCGTTGTCTGGAACCTGCAGGGACATCTTCAAAAAAATAAAGTGAAAAAGGCAGTGGCGGCGGCTGATTTGATCCAGTCCGTAGATTCCGTGGAAATCATGGAAGAGATAGATAAACGGGCAGGGCAGACCGGCAAAGTGCAGGATGTGCTTCTGGAATTTAATATTTCCGGAGAAACAAGCAAGTACGGCCTGCCGCCGGAAAGTCTGGACGAAGCTGCAGCGAAGGCGGGAATGCTCCCGCATATCCGTGTAAAGGGTCTGATGTGCATGGCGCCTATGGTGGAGGATGTGGAAATGACACGTCCTGTATTCCGCAGGGCTCATGAAATGTGGGAAGTACTGAAAAAATATTTTCCCAAAGGACAGGTTTCTGTTTTATCCATGGGGATGACCCGGGATTTTGAAACGGCAATAGAAGAGGGCGCTACGATGGTACGCGTCGGCACCGCCATTTTTGGCGAGCGGAATTATGCAAATGGGAAAGGAGAAACAAAATGAGCTTACTGGATAAATTTAAGGAACAGTTTACAGATCGTGATGATGAATACGAGGATGAAGAATACGAAGAAGAGGGGACGTCGATAGATACGGCGCAGCCTGTTCCTCCCCGTCCGGCAGCAGGCCGTGCGGCAGTAGCGACCCGCCAGGCGAAACCGTATACCATGGTGGTCGTGAATCCGAAAGACTATCAGGATGCCGAAAAAATTGGGAATCATCTGAAGGCTGCCCGTCCGGTCGTAATGAATATGGAAAAGACTGATGCCGATGAAGCACAGCGTATCGTGGATTTTATTCAGGGTGTGATGTATGCTTTGGACGGGCGCATTGACCAGGTTTCTGAAAACATTTACCTCTGCGCGCCAAATAATATGAGCGTGTCCCGTGAGAATTTTGCGGCATTTCCGGAAGCGGAAGCTCCCACATGGGATTCGCAGGCCCCTAAGGCATAATGTCATTTTTTTCGAAGATCTCCGATCTGTTTTATGATCTTTTTGATACGGAGCCGGAGGAAGAAGCGTATATAGATTCTGCGGGAGAAGACGGTCAAGAGGCGGGTCCCCGTATGGCAGGCGCGCTGCCTGCGAGGGCTGTCCGTCCGTTGGATGCTGTCATCTTCGTTCCCCGCGCTTATAGTGATGCCCGCCGTGCGGTGGATGCCATGGAAAAAGGACTTGTAGTTCTTGTGGTTCTTGGCAGCAATGTGGATGATGAAACGGCGAGCCGCTTTGTGGATTTCATGAGCGGTGCCGTTTATCTCGGCAAGGGAGAAGTAGAACTTCTGAACGGGCAGGTGCTTTTGTGCGCGCCATCGGCGGTGCATATTGAGATGGACAGCCTGCCCCGCCTTGCGGGGATTCCTTTATGGAGAGGTCCGGGCGTATGAAAAAGATTATGATGATCGGCTGCGGCGCTATGGGCGGCGCCATACTTTCAGGATGCCTTTCCAAAGGCCTCTGGACGAAAGAAGAAGTATACATTAAAGCAAGCACGGAAAAGTCAACGGTGGAAAAGGCAGAGCGGTATGGCGTATCTGCAGCTTCTCTGAAAGATATCGGAGAAGCGGATTTTGTCCTTTTGGCAGTAAAGCCCGACATTATCCCTTTTGTTTTGGAAGAAATAAATCCGTACCGCCCGAGGCAGGTGATTTCTGTTGCGGCGGCGGTGACGGTGGCTGCCTTGGAAGCTGGCCTTCCCGAAAAGACGCCGGTAATCCGTGTCATGCCGAATACTCCCGCTTCGGTCGGGGCGGGCATGACAGCCATTACGGCAGGGCGGTACGCTGACGAGGATTTTCTTGAAACGGCAAAAGAAATATTTTCCGCCCTGGGGAAAGCGGCAGTGGTTTCCGAACGCCAGCTTGACGAGATGGGCGCTTTATCAGGAGCGGGACCGGGATACGTTTTCGTGATTATTGACGCATTGGCGGATGCCGGAGTGCGCGCGGGACTTCCACGGAAGCTGGCAGTTGAAGCGGCGGCGCAGACTTTGTATGGCGCAGCCAAAATGGTGCTGGAAACAGGAAAACATCCCGCCGAACTCCGTGACGGGGTGACAAGCCCGGGCGGTACGACGATTACAGGTATCCATGCCATGGAAGCGCGCGGCATCCGTGCCGCTCTCATGGACGCCGTCATGGCGGCTCTTGCGAAATCTGATGAAATGGGCAGAAAATAATGAAAGACAGAGAAAAAATTCTCCGTTACTTTTCCGCAACCGGAGAAGAAGCGAAAGATATGGCGATCCGTCTGCTGGATATTGCTGATTCCGTGGACAGAGGCCGGCCATTTGCCGTCGGCCCCTTTATGTCTCCTTTTGCGGCGCAGGTCGGACAGACGATTGCGGCTCACATGAAAACGGTGGCGGTGAAAACTTCCGGCGGATATCATGAAGCGGAACGGGTCCGTGTCGCATTTGCCCGTAATGACTATGACGGTCCCGTGGATTTCGGACTGACCGCATTGAAAGTGACCTGGGATGACCGATACAGGCTCATCGGCCACCGTGATGTACTGGGGTCGCTCATGGGACTGGGCATCGACAGATCGGTTCTGGGAGATATCCTCATGCAGGGGGCGGGGTGCCAGATTGTGGCAGACAGTTCCATGGCGGAATGGATTAAGCGGAATTTCCTGAAAGTCGCCATGGTGTCTGTGCAGATAGAAGAAATATCTCTGGAAGAATTAGAGCCGCCTAAAAAGACGGCCAGAGAGGTGCGGGCCACGGTCGCTTCGCTTCGGCTTGATGCGGTCGGCGCGGCAGGATTTGGCATTTCCCGCAGCAAAATGGTACAATGCGTAGAGAGCGGTCGGACGGAAATTAACTGGCAGCCTGTGAAAAGCGCGTCGCAAACCGTAAAAGCAGGAGATGTTATTTCCATCCGCGGAAAAGGACGGATTGAAATCAGGGAAGTCACGGGGATGAGCCGGAAAGGCCGGACAGGGCTTCTGATTGACCGTTATAAATAAGAAATGAAACCGTTGATATGAAACAGGAGGATTATTTATGATTACACCGATGGATATCCATAATAAAACGTTTTCCCGCGGACTGCGGGGGTACAGCCAGGAAGAAGTGGACGCATTCCTGCAGGAGCTGGCAAGTGACTATGAACGTATTTATCGCGAACATCGTGAGATGGAAGAGGAGATGGATACAGTCAAGACGAAACTCCGCAATTATGAAAAGATGGAATCTACTATGTCCTCCACTTTGGTCATGGCACAGGAAACTGCTGAAAATGTGAAGAGAAACGCACAGAAAGAGGCGGAGCTGGCAGTTCGGGAAGCGCAGAATGAAGCCCATCAAATTATTTCCGATGCGGAAGCGGCCCGCCGTAAACTGAATACCGATCTGCTCAAAACGGAAGGCGATGTCAAGGTCTATATTGAAAAGATTCTGGCCGATTTCAAGTCGGCGATGGCTCTCATCGAATCCGCAAAGAATACGCCGGAGCCGCAGATTGTAAAAGCGCCGGAAGGACAGGACGAGGAAATGGAACTGCCCATCGAAGCGCTGGATGACCGTTCTGCCGATCTCTTTGAAGGAGAAGTAAAAGCTGATACAGCGGAAGCGGAAACTGATGAAGCGGAAGATGAAACACAGCAGGCTGTATCTGAAATATAATAAGGAATGAAAAGGAAGCGGTTCTTACAGGACTGTTTCTTTTTTTAGGAAATATAAAGCGGCTCTGATAACATGGCTTTTGTTATTAATCGGACAGATTTCTTTTTATGTAAAAACGCTGTCTCTCCTGATGGAGAAACAGCGTTTTGCATTTACTGCTTTTTATTCTTTTTTAGAATGCAGGCTGCTGTGCAAACAGCTGCCGCTGTTCCTGCCGCAAAGAGGGCGGCCCGTCCCCACTTGCGGACGTTGTCGAAACGGACCGCCGTTTTTACCTTATCCAGGGCAGTGACGGGACGCCTTGCGGAAACGGTCACGCATCCCAGTTTTGTATCGATTTCAATGTTTGTGAAACCAGCTTTGGTAAGAATAGTAGAAAGCTCTTCCGTTTTGTAGAGAGTCATGCCTTTGATGATTTTCGGGTACAGATTGTCGAGAAATCCATAGCCGTCCGCTTCATTTACGATGAGGAAGGTGCCGCCCGGCTTCAGCACCCTTTTGATTTCTTTCAGTGTGTTTGGCAGATTGGGCCAGAAGTATATCGTTTCAAAGGCGGTGATGACATCGAAATGATTTGCGCCGAAAGGAAGGAGTTCGGCGCTTCCTTCATAAACGGAACACCGTCCTTCCTCAATGGCATTGCGGTTGCGCATAAAAGAATAATTCACACAGTCCGGTGAAAGATCGATGCCTGTCACGTGACCGCGGGGGACTTTCTTTAAAAAGCGGGACAGGTTGATGCCGCCTCCGCAGCCGATGTCGAGGATTTTTTCATTACCGGCAAGATCCAGATGGGAAATCCCCCAAAGGGATACGGGAGTATGGAAAATATTCATAGAGGCAATCAGCAGCTTTCCGGCGGCGCCCTGCGGATTGGCAAAAGCGGGAAGTTTTTCGGAAAAGTTCATTGTGGCGCTCCTTTCTTAAAACAGGAAATGATATATCTTTATTATAAGTGATTTTTCCGCCGGATAACAGGGAAGGGATGTAATTCTGCATAAAGTGAATAATGGCACCAACGGAAAAACAAAAATGCAGTCAAAATCATCCTGAATTGATTTGGGGAAAAGCAGTTTTTTAAAGCAAAGAAACAAAAATATTCCGAAACAAGGTTGATTATTTATTCATATAACCGTATAATATATCATATCCCATAAAAAGAAATTATATGAAAATCAGTTGATGAAGAAAGGCGGCATGTAAAATGAATGAAATTAAAAAAGTGGTTCTTGCCTATTCCGGCGGATTGGATACGTCCGTTATCATTCCGTGGCTGAAAGAAAATTATAACTGTGAAGTCATTGCCTGTACAATCAATCTGGGACAGCCGGAAGATTTTGATGCGATTCATGAAAAAGCGCTGAAGTCGGGGGCGTCTGTGGCAGAAACGCTGGATGTGCGCAGGGAATTTATTGAAGAGTACGCCTACAAAGTGTTGCAGGCCGGCGGGAGGTATGAAGGTCGGTATCTTTTAGGAACGTCTTTTGCCCGCCCGCTGATCGGCAAGTGTCTTGTGGATATGGCAAAGAAATACGGAGCGGATGCCATCTGCCACGGTGCCACCGGCAAGGGAAATGACCAGGTCCGTTTTGAACTGGCGGTGAAAGCACTGGCGCCCCACATGAAGATTATCGCTCCCTGGCGACTGTGGGATATGAAATCCCGTGAAGATGAGATGGCTTATGCAGAAGCACACAACGTACCTATTGATAAATTTGATGAAAAGCAGACGGAAGAAGAAAAAGCGGCACAGAAATATCCCTACTCTATGGACTGGAACATGTGGCACCTTTCCCATGAGGGGGATGATTTGGAAAATCCCGCCAATCCGCCCCACAAAGATATGTACCTTGTCACCTGTGATCCCGAAGACGCTCCTGATCAGCCGGAATTTGTTACCATCGAATTTAAGGAAGGAAAACCGATTGCTGTCAACGGGAAGGAAATGGACGGCGTGGAACTGGTCAATACGCTGAATGAAATCGGCGCAAAGAACGGCATCGGCATTGATGATCTTGTGGAGAACCGACTGGTAGGCATGAAATCCCGCGGCGTATATGAAAATCCGGCAGGTTCTATTCTTTTCTATGCCCACAGCGAGCTGGAACGCCTTTGTCTGGATCGCGCCACCCTTCATTTCAAGGAAGTGGCGGCCGTCAAATACAGCGAACTCGTTTATGACGGCATGTGGTTCGCTCCTCTTCGTGAAGCACTGCAGGCATTTGCCGATGAAACTTCAAAGACAGTGACGGGAAAAGTATCCCTCCGCCTGTATAAAGGAAATATCCTCTCCAATGGCGCGGAAAGTCCCTATTCCCTCTACAATGAAGAATTTGTCACATTCGGTGAAGATGAAGTATACAACCAGGCGGATGCGGAAGGTTTCATCAACCTCTTCGGGCTGCCTCTCACCATTCGTGCGCTGATGAAGGAAAAGAATGAAAAATGAGTGAAATGATGTGGGGCGGCCGTTTTCAGAAGGCGGAGGAAAGAAGCGCGCTTGATTTCAACGCTTCTGTTTCCTATGACTGCCGTATGTATAAAGAAGATATTGCCGGCTCGCTGGCTCATGCATTCATGCTGGCGGACCGCGGCATTATTTCCAAAGAGGATCTGGAAAAGATTACCGGGGGTCTTTTGAAAATAAAAAAAGAAATAGACGAAGGCCGGTTTGCATTTTCTGTGGAACTGGAAGACGTCCATATGAATGTGGAAAAGCGTCTGACCGATGATATCGGCGACGCGGGGGCCAGACTCCACACGGCAAGAAGCAGGAATGACCAGTGCGCCGCAGATCTCCATATGTATATGCGCCGGCATATCGCGAAGCTGGCGGAGAAGCTGATTGCCGCCGAAGAAGCGCTGGTGGGGGTGTCTGAAAAATACAAGGACGTCATCCTGCCCGGCTATACCCATATGCAGAGAGCGCAGCCCGTGCTCTTCGCCCATCATATGATGGCTTACTGTGCCATGCTGCAAAGAGATTTTGAAAGGCTCACCGGCTGCTATGAAATGGCGGATGTCTCGCCTTTGGGCGCCTGCGCTCTGGCAGGGACGACTTATCCTACCATGCCGCAGGAGACGGCGGAGAAACTTCATTTTTCAAAATGCTATGGAAACAGTTTGGACGCGGTTTCCGATCGTGACTACCTTCTCCAGTTTCTTTCCTTCGCATCCATCTGCATGATGCACCTGTCCCGCCTGTCGGAAGAATTGATTCTGTGGAGTACCGGTGAATTCGGATTTATTGAGCTTGATGACGGATACAGTACAGGCAGTTCCATCATGCCGCAGAAGAAGAATCCCGATATCTGTGAACTGGTCCGCGGGAAAACAGGACGGGTATACGGACATTTGACGGCGCTCCTGACCGTGATGAAAGGACTTCCTCTTGCCTATGACAAGGATATGCAGGAAGACAAGGAAGGCGTATTTGACGCCATAGACACACTGGGGTTCGCTTTGGATATTTATGCCGGCATGCTGGGCACCATGACCGTCAACGGGGCGCGTACGAGAGCCGTCTTGGAAAATGACTTCTCCAATGCCACCGATATGGCTGACTATCTGGCAAAGAAAGGACTTCCTTTCCGCCGTGCCCATGCGGTGGTGGGAAACGCGGTGGCTTACTGCATTGAAAACAGAAAAGTGCTGCTTGACCTCACCATGGAAGAGTTTAAAAAGATGAATCCTCTTTTTGAAACCGATATTTACGAAGTCCTTCAAATTGAAAACTGCGTGAAGAACAGGGATAGTTACGGCGGTACCGGACCGAAGCAGGTGAAGCGCCAGCAGCGGGAAGCGAAAAAGATGATTGGGAAACAGAAAAAACTGGCGGCAGAATGGAAAGAAGCGAACGCGTTTATAGAATAAGAATGGGAAGGAAAATATCCTTATAAATGATTTTGCATCAGGCCCTCATGCGGATGAGGGCTTTTAGCATAGCGAAATGAAGAGGGCGGACCAAATTGAATATGAATCGGAAAATATAATAAAATTTTGCCTGAATATATATTTTTGATATAAAATTGTATTGAAATAAATTTGAATAAAATTAATACAAGTATAATAAACCATATTAGTAAAATCCAGATAACATCGACGTTATCTGGATTTTTTGTTTTTGTGTTTTGAGTTAAAATGCGTTATTTCGTATCTGTGGCTTCCAGTTGGCTTCCATTTTCGTCGGGATAAATCGTCATGTTTTCGCCATGCGGCAATGCATCAACGGCAGCGATGAGCTGCGGGATAATTTTATGTGTATACACATCTTTCGTCACATTATTGCCAGAAGCATGCCCGACAATCATTTTTTGAATTTTTTCCGGCATACTATAATTGTCAGCAATCGTTATGAATGTGTGACGGGGGTCGTGCGGGAGATGTCCTGTAATACCTATTTTCTTAAAATATTTACGGTATGAGTAGGTTATGGAAAGCAGGCCATTTTTACCATATAATCCACGCTGCCGATCCGGCATAACTAAATATTCATGTTTTGCAAATTTGGAAATACTGTAAAAATATGTAACAAACGGTAGGATGCATTCTGCGATTGGTATCGTCCGGTTGCGTCCTGCGTCAGTTTTCAGTCCACCCGTCATCGTGTGGGCGGATAAATTCACATTTGCCATTTTTATCATTGCCAGCTCTTTTGGACGCATGCCGGTATAAGTCTGTATTAAGATAATCCGCGCTATATCATCATTACAATGCTTCCATAATAATCGCATTTCTTCCGTTGTAAACGGCTTATGGATATCCGATTTAATTTTTACTGTAGTTACAACAAATCGGGAGTAATCCTTAATGATTAAATCATTAGCGATAGCATACCTATAAAGCATATGCATGACAGTCATAATACCGGATTGTCCGGATGCGGAAACGTTTGATTCGTCTATAATTTGCTGCAGATGTAGTGTTTTCGTTTCGCTGATTTTCAGACTTGCAATTTTGCTGACGTGATTTTTCCAGTACATCAAATGAACTTTACTTAACGGTTTTTTCAAGCGTTCTCGTCCAGTTTTGATACGTTCCCAGATGTCCGCCCATGTAATATCTGCTGCTGCCGCCGTTTGCGGATTCATATTGTACGCTTCCAGCGCTGCCTGCGCTTCACGCTGCCGCTCAAAGCTGCCGATAATCTTCTTTCTGCGCTTGCCGGTATCAGTCATGCCGAGGTTTACAACGGCCACCCACGGTTTCCGGCGGTGCGCATTATCCGGACGCTTATAGACAGATCCGGAGCCGTTCGCTCTTCGCATTAATGTTCACCTCCTGATTAAGTGCGGGGAATCGGATACACATTTAATAATTCAATCAGTTTATCACGATCAATTAACTCAACACCATTTGCTTCCGCTAAATCAATTGCTCCCTGCGTAAAATGACTATTTGTGACTACTGCCGCCAGATCGTATTTATAAAATGCTTTTGCCGCCACTGCTTCCTGTACGGCACTATTCGATACATTGTCTTTGTAGCACTTTGCTTGTACGATCTTTAACTCATCGCCTTTCGATAAGAGCAAGTCTGCCCCCTGATCTCCGGATGTTTTCGTGAATTGAACGGAATAGCCCATCGATTCAAATATTTTACCGAGGATTTTTTCGAATGCTACACCATCCAATGAATCTATGTAATGGATATCTACATTAGAGATAATAGAACGATTTGTTATTATGGAATTCTCTATGGCTGCAGATCGTTTTTCTATTGCAATACGACGATTGATTGCTGTTAATTCAGTAATGATTTCATTTTCTTCAAGCTGGAATGGATATTTTTTCGAGTAATTTATAAGATGTGGAATATAAAATTTATTCATTCCGAAAGTTTCATAATATGTTTTTATAAGAGCGGTTTTATTTATTACAATGTAATTCGGCGATGCGGATTCATGAATCTTAACGTCAAAATTTTTACAAAATAAAGCATTAGCAGCATTGTTCAATTGTTCGTCTATCATTTGATTGAATTGCTCTTCTGTTATTTCATTCATGTCAATTGTGGTTTCTTTTTCTGTTAAATTGCGAATTGACGCATAATCATATTTTGTTAATGTGATTTTCGTTGGCCACGTTTTCCATGCCATGGTATACGGTGTCAAGTATTTATAGATCGTCGGGGCAATCCGATTTCTTATTTCCTGCATGCTGGGCTGTGGATCAGCACTGTAGCCGCTGATAAATGTATTTACACGTTCATTGAAATATTTTTTATAGAGCTTGTAGCAAAGATATATTAGACCAATGCCGAGAAATACTTCATTGCTCAGACATAGGGCTATTACAAAAGCCCAAATAATAAATTTCTTCACTTTAACACCTCTTGATAGCAACTATAATTCTTAAATATATCCAATAATTCAAGTACGCCATCAAATGTCAGCAGCTTTTCGCCCTGTATACCGTCAATCATCTGAATATTATTACGCAAACATGTGTGCGCAATAAGTAAAAATGCAAATTTATTTGCTTCGAATTCCTGTTTTCGTGTTTTATGTTTCGACACAGAATGCATAGCAAATAAATGCTCTCCTGCGCGATGCAAAATAATATGCCCGATTTCGTGGGCAAGTGATACGTTCTGCGTATTATACGCGTCTTTTTCGTTTATAAAAATTTCTTTAATTGAGACGGCTTTTAGAAAAAATCCGCCGATTTCATCCGGAAGCGGGACTTTCTTTACAGATATATGCATAGCTTTTGCTATTTCGTTCGGGTCATTAGTTCCGTATTTTTTGATTATATCCAGGACGACTGGCAGCATTCGTTTCATTTCTCTTCAGATTCCTTTGATAATACATACTCAATATAATTTTTAATTTCGTTCCGGGCATTTTCGGAGATCGGTTTGCCATTTTTACTAAAAAACATCACTTGCGAGGATTCGAGTAAATCATGGAGGTAAATTGGTTTGGTAGAATCGGGGGCGTCGCCGTCGATTAAAAATGTAGGCGTTGTATGCAAGATTTCGGCGATTCGTTTTAGTGTTGATTGCGGAATGTCGTTAATTCCGGATTCCATCTTATTGATAGATGATTTAGATTTATAGCCCAGCATTTTCGCCAGCGTTTCTTGAGACATACTCATATTTTCCCTGCATAGCCGAATTCGTCGTCCGAGATGTTTGAGAAAAACCTTTTTATTGTTGTCCATTTATCTCACCTCCAGCAATCACATTGTATCAAAATGTAGACTATCATTCAATAAATTTTGATGAAAATGTAAAAAAAAGTTGACTTATAATCAACTCAGTGTTATTATAGCGATGTAGATTTTAGGTCTACCGAGAGGAGGTGTAAGAAAATGACCGATATCGAAAAGTTAAGAGAAAAATTAAATATGTCAGGCTATAAGCTGTCCTATGTAGCCGACTGCTTATCCCTGACGTATCAGGGATTGTTGAACAAAATTAACGGAAATTCTGAATTTAAGACATCTGAGGTGAAAGCGATTAGTGATTTACTGCAGCTTTCACCTGAAGAAAGAGATACTATTTTTTTTAATTAAAAAGTAGATTGACGGTCTACATTAGGAGGTGAAAATTTATGAAAATACCGGTTGTTGTTGCGGCTCGTCTACTAGGCATTTCAGCGGACTTCCTGCGCTGGTCGCTCCGCCAAGACAAAACCGATCTTGGCTGGGCAATCAAACGAGACGGGTCGAAGCGATGGGATTATTACATAGACCAACAAACATTGGCACGAATGGCAGCGGTTACATTACAGGATGTCCGCAGGGCAGTGGAATCATACCGTGCAGGAGGTGAGGTAAGTGCGAAGAAGAATTAGATGGGACAGGGTGCTCATGGCCGCCGCCTTCGCCATCGGCGTCGCTGCCGGAGCGTATCAGTACATAACCGCTTCGACCACCCGCTTGATTGAGTATCAGGCGGAGGTAAAACCCGGTGATACACTCTGGGCTATCTGTGCAAGAATCGCCACAGATAAGGATGATATGGGAAAGCTGGTCTGGCAAACCAAGAAAGACAACAGGATCCGGGATGTAGGAAACCTGCAGCCGGGAATGTTGATTGTAGTAAAAGTGAAGGAGGCGAGGGAATGAACACAGCGCTCATGATCGAACGACTTACGAAATTAATCCGGGAAGCACAGAAAAACGAGAAACATTTTAAGCGTGAGGGCATGGCATTGACGCAGATGTATTTCGCCGGAATGGCCGACGCATATCAACATTTAATAGAAGAATTACTACAAAATCAGGAGGCGAGGGAATGAGGAGAAAACTAATATTAGCTTTTCTAATTGGGGTTACAGGAATCTTACCTGCACACGCGGAATGGATTGTTTCGGAATGTAGCGCATACACGCCCTACGATTGCGGGACAATTACCGCAACGGGCGAACGCGTCCACGTCGGCGGTGTAGCTTGTAATTTCTTGCCATTTGGAACGGTCATTGTGATTGACGGTGTAGAGTACGTCGTAAATGATCGATGCGGGATCGATAACTGCATCGACATCTTCATGAAGGACTACGATGCGGCCATTCAATTCGGGCGCAGGGATAAGGAGGTCTATATAAAAAGATGATTATTACAGTAATAAAAAAGCCACCGGATACTGCAATATCCGATGGCTACCAGCTAAAGCTGGCACATTCTCACAAATTATTATAACACATTCGGGAGGACAAACATGAAAACAATTGAAGCAGAAGCAATTATTATTCCGGCGGTAGAACCGAAAATCATTTCGGAAGTATTACCAGTTAAAACGAATTTTGAAGACGTCGAGGCGTATCTGTCAAACCTCGTCGAGAAATATACAGGTTTGGTCGTTACGGACGAAAACCAGAAGGACATGGAGAAAACTCTTCGGGAAGTCGTATCAATCCGGACAGGTATCCAGAAGTTTGAAATCAATGGCAAGCGGCAATTAAAAAAGCCAGTCGATGATTTCGCCCGGCAATGTAAGAACCTGTTGGCGATCGTCAACAGTGTAGAAGCTCCGCTAAAAGAGCAGCTGGACGTGTACGAAAATAAACGCCGGGATGAATTGCAGGCGGCGATCGGCAGGGAATTTACGGCAAAAGCCGACACCGCAGGCTTGCGGGAGGAATACCGGTTATTTGAAATTCCGGAACGCTGGTTTAATAAAACAGCAAAGTGGTCGGAGACCTGCATTGATATAGACCATGTCGTGTCGGATTTGTATTCCCAGCAAGTTACGGCAGATAATCTGGCGGAACTCAAAGAAACCCGCCGTGAAATGGGAACAGCCTATATTAATACGGTTAATGCAGAGTATAATCTGGCGACACCGCTTACGCCGGATATATTAACGGACGCCGTGCTTGAAAAACCGAATGCAGAGATCAAAGGGTTTATCCGGCAGGCCGCAGAGCGTCAATCTGAAATTGAAGCTGCCGCCCGCACTGCTACGGCTCCGGTTTCTGATCCGGTACCGCCGACAATCGCTCCGCCGCCGATTCCGCAGACGACCGGATGGCCACGGACAATGGTTCTTACTATTTCACTGCAGAACGAATTGGATTATCAAAGCATGCAGGATTTCTTATACGAAATGCCGGCAAATATTAAATACGATACGGAAATCAGGGAGGGATAAAAATGATTGAATTTAAAAAAGCAAAACGAAGCAAAGCGAAGCTCCGGCTGGCAATTTCCGGAGCTTCCGGAGCGGGGAAAACGTATTCTGCTTTGCTCATCGCCAGCGGCATTGTGCCGATGAGCAAGGTGGCGGTGATTGACACAGAATCCGGATCTGCAGATTTATATGCAGACCTGGGTGATTACTCAACGGTCACAATAAATCCACCATATTCCCCACAGAAATATATAGAGGCGATTCACACCGCAGAAAATGCCGGATTTGAGTTAATTATCATCGACAGCTTATCGCATGCGTGGAGCGGCGAAGGCGGTCTGCTTGACCAGCAGGGTAAAGCTACAGAAAGCAAATATCGCGGAAACAGCTGGGCGGCATGGCGGGAAATAACGCCGTTACACAACCAGTTAGTCGAAACCATACTGCATAGCCCGTTACATGTAATAGCGACGATGCGGGCGAAAACGGAATATATCCAGACCGAAGTCAACGGGAAAAAGCAAATACAAAAGGTCGGCATGGCACCGATCCAGCGCGACGGGATCGAATATGAATTTACGACGGTTTTCGATCTCAGCCAGAATCACACCGCAACAGTCAGCAAAGACCGTACAAATATGTTTGACGGGCAGTATTTCACCCCGTCGGCAGAGTGCGGAAAAGCATTACTGCACTGGCTGACAGTCGGAGAATCTCCCGCACTCGCGGCATCCCAGCCGCAGCCGGTGAATAATACACCGGAACCAAAGCCACAGCCGAAACCGTCAGCCATGCTGTCGGCGGTGGATATTTACAAAAAACGATTGTCTCGAATCTGGCATGACACGAAGTGGGACGCGTCAGGGTCGTTGGATGCGTATCTATCGGAGCGAATGAAATCGTCCGGCAAGACCGCCGCCGATATT
>ULNL01013147.1_pt1 | contig 14727 bp, 16 predicted proteins | sample 1951901 | NCBI WGS metagenome assembly ULNL01 (sample SAMEA4835575, study PRJEB28245) | human gut metagenome | biome: gut microbiome; material: fecal sample | place: Denmark | collected 2008
CCGGGAATAAACAGAAGGAGACCAGCATGAAGGGAAACCGCAAACTATTAAAAGAAGTGCTTAAAGAAATTCGCCATGATATGACCAATGAGGAGGTTCTGAATCTGCTTGCCGTCAAAGCCTTTGATCCATTCCCTTTTATCCTGCTTAATCTCGTGCTGTCCTGTGTAGCTGCGATTCAGGCACCTCTTATCATGATGAGTCAGAACCGGCAAGAAGAAAAAGATCGCCAACGTGCTGAAAATGACTATAAGGTTAATCTCAAAACTGAGATCATGATTGAAGATCTCTATACATTAACAGTAGTATGCTTTTTAGTTGTACGTAAAATGATATGCCCTAGCACCATGACTCTTTAATGACACACTAAGGCTCTTTGGCTCTTCCACGTGCTCTCCGCTCCAAAGCTCCGTTCCATTTACTCCATCATAAATCTCCAGATCGGCAAGCGGTATGGATATGTCACTGTCTTTATCACCCAGATTAAATACCGCGACATAATATCCACCCTTTGTATCTGCTGCAATCCACAATGCATGCTCTATACCATCGATTTCACGTCTCCACACCTGATGCGAATGCCGTGCATTTGCATGCATGGCAAGTATTTCAGAATTGGTTACCAGATTCATAGTGAATTCGTCAAACCCTGTCAGCTCTCCTCCCAGCATCAAAGGAGAACGCATGATACTCCAGAGTGTCAGCATGGTGATCTGCTCATCCTGTGTGAAATTCGTCCAGTTATTCACATCATATACCTGCCGTATCGGTCCGACCGGAAGCATATCGGCATCCGGCCAGTGCCCTGTACCTGCATGGGTGCACCATTTTTCTGCTCTTGAAAACATATCATATAACAGTTCCCACTTATCCCAGAAATCATCGGTGATTCTCCACATATTGGAAATCTGCTTATAAAGCTCTGCCTTTTCTAAAAGAGCAGGTCCCGGCGACAGACTTAAAACCATGGGTCTTCCGCAACCATGCAATGCTTTGCTCAGCATAATCAGTTCGGATTCCTCATGTGGCAGTTCCCGTGCAATATCATCACATTTAATAAAATCCACACCCCAGGAAGCATATAATTCAAAAATACTGTTATAGTATTCCCGTGCCCCGTCTTTCTCAGGATCTACACCATACATATCCGTATTCCAGGCACAGATACTGTTTGTTTTGGCAATTTCCCGGGCATGTCTGTCACTGTTCATGATTTTCGTGTTCTGATGTACAGCCTGTCGTGGAATCCCTCTCATAATATGAATGCCAAACTTCAATCCAAGAGAATGGACATATTCTGCCAATGGTCCAAAGCCCGCACCGTTTGCTGCGGAAGGAAAACGATTTACTGCGGGAAGCAGTCTTCCATACTCATCCATTACTACATCCGCAAAAGGATGATACTCATTGGTTGCAGCATAAGGCTCATACCATTGGATATCCACCACAATATATTCCCAACCGTACTCCTTCAGATGCTCAGCCATAAATTCAGCGTTCCGTCGTACGATATCTTCTGTAACAGCCGCTCCATAACAATCCCAGCTGTTCCACCCCATAGGTGCTGTTTTCATCTTCATCTGTTTTATACCCTCTCGATATCCTGTTAATTCTGTCCGTAATATGCATCTGCACCATGCTTACGGAAATAATGCTTATCCTGTAATTCCTGCGGATGAATCAGCTCCAGCATGACCGACTTTCCGCAGCGGCGGATACCGGTCATAACCTTGATCAGCTCCGTTCCACTTCGGTCCGCGCTGAGCAAAGGTCCACCGGACCTTTAGCGCCCTTGGAAAGTAAGACAACCGTCTCGACATTTGCGGTCCAGGGGAACTGGTCCACGGCCACGGCCTTGTCCACGCGGTAACCGTTCTCCAGAAACACTTCCAGATCCCGCACAAGGCTGGTGGGTTTACAGGAGATATAAACGATATGATCCACGCCGTAAGCAATGATCTTAATGAGTGCTTCTATTAGGTGAATATCAAAAGGAGTTTTATATGCCTAAAACAAAAATACACCATAATATAAAAACAAGCAAGTTAAAACTTATGCGAATCACACGTCATCTTAAGCAGTCAGAACTTGCAGACCTTTCCGGAGTACCTTTGAAATGTATTGGAAATTATGAACAACTACGGAGAGATATCAACCATGCGCAAGTTTGCATCGTATATCGACTCGCAAAAGCTCTTGATTGTTCCATTGAGGAATTGCTCGATACCGACTTGCTGTAGTCTTGCATATTTACATCAAATAACAAAGTTAACGTAAAAAGGCGGAGAACACCCCTTCTAGTTCTCCGCCTTTGTAATAATCACCCATGAGAAGGATTTTATGGGTAGTCTCAGGATATCATACCTGCTGCCGATCCGTCAATTATAGAATGCCATCTGAATGCTGTTGTATCCTACTTTTCCATCCGCAGTAAGATTCAGCTTTTTCTGCGTTGCAATGGTCTCTTTTCTCGCATCTTTTCCATACTTACCATCTACGCTCTGGTCATGCCCTAAAATCTCATTGCAGCGTGTCTGCCACCACTTAACTACTTCACCAGTGGACCCTACCTTATAAGTCAGTCCGAATTTCTTTGCCTGCAAGCAGATCTGCCGTCTTACATACTGAGTATTGGGACCATCTTTGCCATCTTCGGCCAGCTTTCTCCCCTTTGCATCCCGGTAACCGTCAGCATTTGCGGCACGTTGGAAGTTCTGGATGTTAATGTTACATACTTCCTCACGCTCCGCCGGTACTGACACCATTTCAAAGTCTGTATAAAAAATATTGATATCACACTTGCCACTGATTCCAGGCACAACTCCAGAGGACGTATACTGCCAGATATCGGCCAGATTCAGTTCAGCTTCGCTCAGAGACACTCCGTACCTAGCATACCACACATACACCTTTCCCAGCGCTGCCACAATCTTGTCCATATCAAAGTAATTTTTAAGGTAATCCCGATTGGTGTAAATCACCGGGACGTGTCCTCTTTCCTTTACTCTCGACAAAAACGCAATAGCCATATTCGTTGCCAGTTCTTTGGTGATATTTACCCCCTTAGTTCTGGCATAGCGTACAGTGTCATATTCGCAGTCATATGCGACAGGACATTTTTCCCAATATTTCTCGACCTGATCACAGCAATAGTCCCCTTCGTTTCTTGCCATGAGTTCAGAAAACGCATAAGAAAACCAGTAAATAATGGCTAAAACTCCCAGATTTACGCATGCAAGCGCATTGCTGACATACTTCTCATCAACGTTATTTTTACCATACCCTGCCCGGATGCCGATACGCTTGTATCCTGCATCGCGTACCTTCTTGATGTTGACATTTCCGTTGTGTTTGGAAATGTCGGGTCCTTTATATAATGCCTGTTTCATGTTACTCCTCCTTCTTTCCGTCAAAGTCCAGCAGGTTCCTCAACAGTTCGTACATACCAGTGGCCGCCAGCCCGGAGATCATACCTCCCAGTACAACCTCTGCATTGATACCGGCCTGCAGGTGTATAATGATTGCAATGATGGTTCCCATGCTCAGGGATGCAAGCGGAATAAACTTGTTGGGAAACTTGTCAAATGCTTCCTTAAGCACATAGCCTGTCAGCAGGCAGATTCCTAAAATGATGGGGTCTACGAGTTGCAATAAAAATGATAAATCCATAATGTTATCCTCTCTTTCTTAAAATGCCTGGACAGCTGCGAAAATCAGTCCAGTAACCAAGAATGTAATGATTGCTCCTACTACAGTATTAAATAGTGTTCGTTTTGCGTTGTTCCACTCTTTTCCCGGGGCACGCTCCATATCATCCACACGGCTATCCATCTTTTCAACTTTCTGGTTTAAGCTGGATACCGTCTCGTTAGTGTGTTTTACTTCCTCTACCAACTGGATCATTGTGGTTGACATGGTATGAATCTCTTCAGTCACTCTCTCCAGTTTATCAATCCGATGAGTATTGGATTTTGCTCTGGCTTCTACTTCTGTGATCCGATGTTCCATTTCGGTTTCATTCATGTCGCACCTCACTCAATAAAGATAAGAGCCGGTCACCTCCCTGCGGGAAACAATCGGCTCATGGCTTTTGGTTACTATGTAATTGTTTGGGACCGTCTCTCACTCTCATAGATTTTCTCCTACTCTGCGGTCAGATCTGCCAGCTGTGTCTCCAATATGTTAATTTGATCCCGAAGAGCCTGCCGTTCTGCATGGACAGTTTCCATATCATACTCAGTCTGCTCTCCCATCAGTGTATACTCGTAAGTCTTGATTACCTTATAGTCGCTGGCTGCGATCCGGTTCTTGAGATCTGCGATTTGTGCATTTACCTGACTAATCTGCCTCTGCCTTGCCAACTCCGCAAGCTCCTCTTCTGTGGGCTCCGGTTGCACCGGTGCAACTGGCTCAATATATACAGAGCCGTCATCGGACAGCTCGTACCAGCCGTCTCCCTTGCGGAATAAAGTTGTGTATGCCGCATATTCACCATTATCCAGCGGATATTTGCAATCTGCGTCCAAATAGAGACGGAAGCCGTCAGTATTTATTGTGATGTTGTCTCCGGTGATCCGGATCACGTGAGGACTCTCTTCTGACACAATGGCCTTTGTAACGGTCTTTTTCTTTTTAAATTTGATATAGCCCATAACATGACTCCTTTCTAGCGCTGTTCTGGCCGCGCCCGCCTTCTGATTTTCTACTGCTAATCTCCACCCATTATTCAATCACTCCTTCTGTAAATGGCAAGTTAAATAATTTTTGCCAATTTTATAATAGTACTGGAACGCTAGGTGTTGCTCTTAAAGAGTATTCTGTTAATTTTGTTCTAAAATCACCATTCATACTTATAGTTGGTGCCAGTACTGGCGCATATTTAGTACTTGGTTATTGTGGTACGTCAGGATATTATGCAGGAATCGCCACTGAAATTACTGGATCAAATAAATTATTTACTTTTTACGCAAACAATAGAGGAAACGCACCTTCTTTTTCAGAAAAATAGCTTATAATATCCTAATCAGCTATATATGAAAAGCTCGCAGAATAATAGCGTTCAGTTGACACATATAACACTATTATACCATTTGATTTATCAATATATAGCATATGGTTACCACCGTCAGAATCAGCCGCATTCGCTCTAACATATGCGGTTTTAGGATAATATACTTTTGCAATCCTACCAATAATTAATGATCCACTTGACTGTTCGGCTGTAATTTGCACTCCAAAAGTTATAAATACTCTATTACCAATTTTTGTAATGGTATTATCTGTATTTCCCCATGATGTGCAGTTAGCCAATGACAAATCAGAATCATTTTCAAAGTTGCTTAACTTGCCATTTAACTCAGTAAACCCCTCCTTCACAGCAAGGGCATCCGGGGTATACCCAGATGCCGTAGTTACCATTAAATCCGCATATGACTTGATCCGCTTGTCCAGCCAAGGCTTAATTCCTTTCGTCCAAAACCTGTTTAACAGGCCTGTTGTTATTACTTTCATTCGTCTCCTCCTTATGCGAATAATCCATCACCTGCTACCAGTACCTTGCTCACAGCATTCTGCACAAATGCTGTGGTTGCGATCTGGGTTGTGTTTGTTCCCTCTGCTGCCGTAGGTGCTAAAGGCTTTCCTGTCAAGGTAGGAGATGCCAGCTGTGCCTTCTTATCAAGTTCCGCCTTTACCGCTTTGTTCTGCACAGGGTTCGTAGACGTTGTGCTCAGTGCTGTATCTACTGTGGTTTGGTTTGCTCCTTCACTTATTCCCTTAAGTTTTTCTTTTTCCTCCGTCGTATAATCATTGGACGAGAGCCCCTTCCCGGACTCCTTTCGAACAAATAATTCCGTGACCTTCTCAGCAAAAGCTGTAGCAAATTTTGATAAGTGACTCAGTGTTACAAATGACATGACTTTTTTCCTCCTAATTCTTAAATGCTTCGTCTACACTGTTACTTATTTTTCTTCTGTTATCTCTTCACTCTCTCCACCTCCTGAACCATCATCTATAAAATAACCGCCAAGGATATTGTCAATATCCTCCGCGGTTGCTTCCGAAACATACCCTGTAACATATTCTTTCAGATCATTTTCAACTTCTTTTTTTGTTGCTTCAAGATCTTCTCCATAATTACTCGGTACTATAATTACGCTCTTTGATTCATCCACTGTAACATAATATTTCTGGATTATTAGTATCGGGTTATTACCATTATAAGTTGGTAAGAAATCTGCTACATCTGCCACCGCAATACTGTAAAGCACCTCCGTATCACTTTTATCATCTTCCTGCGCAAAAACAGCTATTTCTCTGATGTAATATCCGGCTGATAATGTCTGCGTGTCGTCATGGTTTGTGATACTGGCCTTCAATTCTACGCTCGTATCATCCTGATATTTTATAGAATCGAATGCAAACGACTGCTTATGAGATTTAAGGCTGGTTATTTTTCTTAACTCTTCAATCCCTTTCTCGCTCTCAGAATATTGTCCATCACCAGTTGACATTCTGGTAAACTTGATCTTGCAAAGTCCTGCCTGCGCTTTATTAAGCAATGCCGCCCCATTTTGTGTCATAACTGCATTTCTATACTGTGCCATTTCTTTTCCTCCCTATTTTTGAAAGATAGCTTGTGCCACGATAATCTGATTGTCTCCTATAAGTGTGTGCGTGTTCTGTCTTAATGTTTTTTCATTGACAATCTCTTGAAAAATAACAGGTGCCACAATGATTTGATCTGTTCCTATAAGTACCGAAGTATTCTGCCTTAATGTTTTCTCACCTACAACCGTTTCCAGCTTGGAGCGCGTATTCTTTACCTTTTCCAGCATATTATCGAATTTAGAGATCATATCCTCTGTAAATGTGGCATTGGTATATACCTTAAAGTAAAATGGTTCTCCTCCATAATCGAACCATTCTTCTACTCTTCCTTCGCCAAATACAGATGTTATAAGCTCCTCAACTGCTGCCGGTGTCCCCGCTTTTCCGTACCAGATCAATGTATTTTTAACAAGTTTTCGTTTTGCCTCAACATCAAGAAGGACATCATAATATTGCGTATCAAGCTCTGCTGCCAGCATATCAAGCACATCATCATCCGCTACATCAATGGCAGCATACACACTGGTTGTCCTACTGTATTCCAGTAGTCTCCTCATTGCTCCCTGTAGTGCATATCCAAGAGCTATATTTTTCGGATCGCTCGTAAATGCTTCTGGAAGAATGTCTATAATATTACTGTCCTGCAGCTTAATCATCTTCAAGCCCTCCATACTTCACCGTCACAGTACCGGTTTTCGCAATAGTACCATTGTCCAGCGCTGTAAATTCCGGTGCTATAATAACGGTTCTTTTTGCTCCAGCTTCCATGATCTTCTGAATAAGATATGAAGGGTTGATATCTCGTCCGATTTTTCCAGTCTGCCAGGCATTATAACTATTTACTGCTGCTGCAATATTTTCCTGAATGGATGCTACCGATGCCTTCTCACCGGACGAAATATAATAGGTAAATTCTACATCATAGGTTTTTGACACTGGTGCTGATACCTCAATCTTGTCCGTGAGCGGTCGAATGTCTCTATCCATCAGAGAATCTGTAACCTTCTGAATAAGAGCCGGATCCGGCATCCCGGCTTCAGTAGTAAATATTACTTTTACAACTCCCGGAGTATCCGACCGTATAACCACGTCACTGATGCTCTGATCAATTTGTTTCACAAAATATGCATATGCTCCCGTAGGTCCTGCTGTAGAATATGATTTTTGTATGGTATAAGCTCTTTCCTTTAGGCTATCATCGTCCTCAATATCAGATCCTCCGAATGTCTGTGTCGTATTTGTCACAGCAACAACATACGGAAGAGAATTGACGATTGTTCCAAACTCTCCTATTGCGAAATTATTTCCAAGGCTCCCTTCTTCCGTGCAGGTTGCAGACACACTTACCGAAATTTCTCCGGCTTTTATTTCCACATATTCGTCCGTGGCAAAAAACACATTATTACCATTTGTTGCTCTGGTTCCCGCCGGAATGCCTACTACAGATGCAACAGGCTCACTGATAGAAAACTGCAATGTTGTCGTCGCTGGTTTTGCCTGTTGCCTCTGAATCCCACGAATCGCAACAAGGTTGTCAAGGTATTCTCCCCGCGCATATTTCAGAAAACTAACCTTTCCCGCGTAATCTGCATACTGCATGGCCTGATAAATTTGAACGGCACAAGCATACATAATAAGCCGGTGCGGATCAGCCTTTGCAAGTGCGGCCTCTTTGTTAGTGATCTCTTTATATTTGCTCTGATAGTCATTAATCATTTGCGTGAGAACATCTTCTATCGTTGAATTATCAATAAAGGAAATATCAGGGAAATTATCTGTAACCATGTCATACCTCCGCCTTCACAAAATGAACGTGCGGGATGAGTTTTCCATCTGTGTTTTCCTCATACCACACGTTATCGGCCTCTACCCTTGCTTCGTAGATGCGTACCTTTTCAATTATTTCAAGTGCCAACATATTTCTGGCTATATTAAGCGGGTAGCCTAATACATGGTCCACATCAATTCCAAACTCTCTGTCTAACGGCTGACTTCCCGCACGAACGGAAAGAAGTGTCTCAAGACACTTTTTAATGTCCGCAAATTCATCCGGTGAAAATCCATCGCCGTCCAAATCTACAATATAATTTTCCATGAATGCCTCCTACACATATTCTTCCAGGTTAAGCGTTACATTTGCCTCTACCAGAATACCGTCTCTGATAATGGTATCCCACGTTTCACTGGCAGAGGTAATTCTCCACTTATTCCTTCCGACCGATCTCCCGCCAATTACAAGTGGATAATATTCCCCTCTCTCGACAGCATCTGCAATCCGCTCCAGCGTTACCCGTGGTCTCACGCCATGCATAGAAGATAGAAAAATCGGCAACGTAATACTTGCATTTCCTGCCCCCAAAAACTCTGATTTCGTTTTTCCTCCTATTGCATCATGCGTAGCCCATCTGCCCTTCACGGTTCTTTTCATTTTGTCAAAAGTAAGGACTTTGTCTGAGCTTACCTCAAAGGTAATCAGGCTTCCTAAATTACCTACTACTGCCATAGCCATCCTCCTATATCGTATGCGGAATGCCAAGCTGATCCTCTATCCGTTCCAAACGCTTCATAATCTCCTCTGACGTAATCGTTCCATAGGCACACTTAAATATCAGATTACCATCAGTCTCTATGGTAACCGTGGATGCTTTGACCGTCGTATCGGTATCAACTACAACCTCTGCTGTTCCGCCACCAGCTGTTATCGTCGCTACTCCGCCTTCTGCTTCTACCTTAACCTCTGTGGCACCTTTGATTTCTACATTGTCAGAAGTTGCTTTAAAATAAGAATCCGGTTCATCACCCTCATTATCTGAAGCGGTACTGCCCATAATTGCCTCAGATCCCACCATAGATGCCTTGGTTCCAAGAGATACAGAAGCACTACTTCCACTAAGTAATATCTTAGATCCCTTCAATGTGTAGGAACCGCCGATACAGATAGCGTAACAGCCGGATGTGAAGTCTTTTCGATACCCGCTATTAGCTTTGGGCTGCATTCCGCCACCGTAATATGTTCCCAGAACAAATCCTTTGCTCGTTCCATTTTCCATGTGAAGTGTAATTACTCTGTCCCCTACGCTTGGCATGGAATATTCTTTATTCATAGTGAGCACTGCCAGAGGCAGCGAAGAGCTTCCGCTATCCTCAAAGGTTACCTTTACCCTGCCTTCCCCTGGATATACCTTTGTCACTTTCCCTATTCTCGTAACCATCTTATCCCTCCGGAATTGTGAGTGTCTCTCCAGGCCAGATCCAGTGCCCATTACTGGAACTCTTTTTGCCGTGTGACTTTGCTGTGGCTTCTATCAGATCCGCATTTGCATTATAAATAACACTGTACTTCGTGCCGGTTCCGTAGAATTTCTTGGAAATTCCCCACAACGTATCTCCGGATACTACGGTATATGTTTTTCCACCAGAGGCTGCTACCACCGGAGCTGTTACTTTGATAGGTGTCTGGACCTTATGAAGTGTAAGTTGTGTCCGGTATCCATTGCTTCCAATCGTGTGCTTTACGGAATCCACATAATATTTGCCGTCATAACTGCCAAAATCTGCAGTTTCAACGCACTGCGTTGCCACGATATTTCTGTTTCCGTCAATCGTAATGGTCATTGTCTGTATCTTACGGTTGGCAGCATTTGCCTTTGCCGCCGCCTGAATTTCTGCATCATACTGGCTGTTTGCCTGCACATTCAGCGCATACAGCCTGCCTTCCGATCCCATCATTACATTGATAGGATCATCCAAATCCGGATTCGTATAGTTAAGACATACTCCGGTATAAGTTCCGTCTATAGTCTCATTCACACTCCATGTAAGGCAGTCTGTTTCCGATATTGTCCCAACAGACTTTTTTTCTTCGTAAGAAACAATATCCAATATGACGATTTTATGATTATAGACTTTCATGCCCAAGCCATATTTCTCACACAGAGCGTACAGAAAGGCACTATCAGTCTGATTGTTCTGTTCCATCTCCTTGATCTGGATTGCCGCCGCCTCATATACAAGAGCCACACCGGCGCTTCCCGCGATCTCAGCCGCAATATCTTTTATGGTTGTTTTCTCCCATGTTTTTGTTTTGGCCAGCGTTTTGAAACTGTCATCTGTCGGCACGCTTACCACTTTCAGTACACAACCTATGGGTCTCCCTGAAAAAGAAACATCATCCACGATGAAATTACCACAGTCAAATACTTCCGAAGTATTCTCAGTATTCCAATTATTAATCTTTATTTTTGCTCCAAGTCCTGCGCCACGCCTCGGTTTCCTGTTTCCCAACCATTCTTTCTCAATATCATACATGGTAATATCTGCACTGTCCGATTTCCCGCTGGCCACATCCGTATAAGAAAAGCTCGTTGCTGTATTCCCGATAATATCTCCCAGACCCGGATTGGAAGATCCCGTTTTACGCACACTCGTCGTTGTGCTTGTGGTCGATAATCCTGGTATTGTTAATACCTCACCCGGCCAGATCCAGTGTCCGTTACTGGAACTCTTTTTTCCGTGTGCCTTTGCTGTGGATTCGATCAGATCTGCATTTGCATTATAAATTTTCGGATACTTCGTTCCACTGCCGTAAAATCTCTTGGAAATTGCCCACAGTGTATCTCCTGATTTGACTGTGTATGAAGAAGCCGCTCCAGCAGATGCCGTTGTAACAGAAACAGTCTCCGAAGCAGTTCCATCATAAGTGATCTGTAATTTAACGTTGCGTGGTAGCGCCATTTCTACGACCTCCAATCTGGCAGCAAGCTCTCTTCTTTCGGAATTTCCGGCAGTGCAATAGAAATATTCTCTGGAAACACAAAGTACTCAATGAGCTCCTGATTATTGCTCATAAGCAAGGAAGTGTACAGTTCGTCACCGTACACTTCCTTTGCTACCATATCCCATGTGTCTCCCGACTTCGTTATGTATACTTTTTTTGCCATAAGCACACTCCTTACCCGAAGGACACACGTCCATTGTCTTTCAGGTATCTCTCCATAAGACTCTCAAATTGGTCCTGAGAAATACTCAATGCATCGGCGATATCATCCTTACTGGGGGCATCACCGTAGAACTTCAGTACCGGATTATATTCGATCACAGGACTGCTGCCTCCCTCCAGCGATACCTTGTCAAGAACACTATCCATTCCGAGCAAGCGTCCCGTCTTCTCCCACAGATTGATAGCATTTTGGCTTCCATCAATAGGGATAGCCGCCTCCATGCTTCTCTCCGCAAATGTGGTTAATATCGGATGATCCCAAATGCCTCCATCCGCATTCTGCTCTATTCTGAACCTTGATAATCTATCCATCTGAAGAGACGGTACGATATTGTTTGCCCAACTGTATGTCGGATTCAGTGTTACATCCACATCTGCACTGGCCGTGAAGCCTTTGGACAAAACTTCATTGATCTTTTCATCCGTCCACGCATACATTCCGTCGATGACATTGCTTTCCTGTAGTCCTTTAAGCAGGGAATCTGGAATGTCTCGTCCCTGTTGTTCCAGTTGGTCAATTACTTGCTCATATTCCGTTCCAGAAATACTCTGTCCCAGCAGTTCATAAAAGGCATCCATATTTCCATCCACAACGCCCTGAAGCAATGTATACTGTTTCAATCCATCTGTGATTGCTTTCGGTATTGCTACACCAGCCCCCTGGCACTGCTCTTCGACCTTCTGCATCTGCTCCACCGTAGGCTGTGCCTCTTTCAGAAGATCCTCAACAGCCTTTCTCACAACTTCGAGATCCTGATTGCTGGATAGATTCTTGAACGTTTCCATGAAATAATCCTGCAGTGGATCATAATCCATCATTGCCAACTGCTCTTCCGTATATTGAAGCTGATCCTGCAACCAACTCAGATCTCCTGACAGCGCATCGGTCATATAACTGGATAATTCCGGCATATACTGATCGCTGATCGTTCCAAACTGGAACTGCGATGCCTGTGCCGTAGAATTTGCCATTTTCTGAATATAGTCATACTCTAACTGCTGTTTCAACGCGTCATATTCGCTTTGCGTAATGCTTCCATGCGACAGAGCATCCTCATTTGCACTCATATTTTTAATATAGGATTGCAAATAGGTATCATTCAACGTGTCAAGCTGCGTAGCAATTTCAGACTGTATATTCTTAAATGAATCTGCCGTAAGATTGGAGCCATCGTATTTCAGCTGTATCGCAGATAATTTGGCCGTGAACTCGCCCTGTGCAATACCTTCCTGTAATTCTGCCATCTTTCTCTGAATATCAGCCAGATTTTCGATCTCATTCGGATCCAGAACTCCATCTGCAAATGCATCATTCACTGCTTTGCTCAGTTCATCCCCAAGATTAACCATATCCTGATAGTTGCTCTGATAGAAGGCATTCACCTTATCACCGATTGCAAGTGTGTCCGCATCGGCACCATCCAAAGCCAGTGAAAGGTTTAGTGACACAGCGTACTGGTTTTGCAGAGCATAATCCTCTGCTGCCTGAACATATTCATCTATGGCTGTCTTATAATCCTCCTGTTCATCTGCAGTAAGTTCCATCCCAATGGATACTTTCCAGTTCATCTTATTGATCTCTGATACGGCATTATCCATTGCCGAGGCAAATCCCTCCATATCATCAAATGCTCCCAGAGCCTCATTGAGCCGGTCAAGATCCTTTGATCCAACAATATACGCAGCCACCTTCTGCACGTCTTCCAGAGATAATGCAATGTCACCAAAATGATCTGCAAGATTATCGTCCGCAAGTTCATTAAGAGCTGCCTGCCCGGTTTCACATATTGCGACCAACGTGCCGATTGCTCCCACTACAAGCATAATATCCGCCGCAGCTCCGCCTTTCGCCAGAATGCCTATAAAGTTTGTAAGAGAATTTAAGGAATGAACGGTAGTGGATGCCGCTTTATATGCAAGCATAGCACTCGCAATACCAGATAGTACACCCGTAATGGCTTCCGGATTCTTCGTACACCATTTTCCAACTTCCAATACTCCATCAAAAAATGGCTCCGCAGTTTTCCATGCATTCTTCGCATTTCTCTGCAATGTTGGAAGTGTCTTATTAATGTTATCTATCCATTTGCTGATTCCGTCAGCTCCTCCAATATAATCATTCAGTTCCCATGCTGCCTCAGTGATCTGACTGATTGTTCCAACAAGAGGATCCCGCAAATCATCGTAGGCTGTAATGCCGATTTCTGAAAGCGCATTCTTCAAAATAATCGCCTGACTCTCTACGGTCTCGTACCTCTTGCCCGCTTCGATTGCCAGTGCGTTGTGATCATCCCATGCACTATTAGCCGTCTCAATGGCATCCGTCATCACTCCATCTGCCCCGGCAAGTGCGAGGACAGTATTGCTTAACCGGATCTCTGAAAGTTTCATATCATCCAGTATTGCAATAGCTGATTTCCCGTTTCTTTCCGTATCATTTAGTCCATCGATAAATGCTGATAATGCCACTACTGCATCACTCTCGAATGTATCCCGGAACTGTTCTCCGGTCATACCCGCGACTGCCGCATAATCCGCCAGAGAATCCGAATTAAGTTCAACGGCAAGCTGCATTTTCTTAAGCAGTTTCGCCATTGTGGATCCTCCGCTCTCCGCCTGGATACCGACGGAACTCATTGCCGTTGCCAGTGCCATGATCTGTGATTCTGTAAGTCCTACCAACGATCCCGTCGATGCCAGTCTTGTAGCCATCTCAACGATATCAGCCTCGGTTGTCGCAAAATTATTACCGAGATCAACAACAACGGATCCCAGACGTTCCCAGTTGCTGATTCCATCCGTTCCGTAATCTGCCATATTCACAATGTTCGCAAATTTTGCAAGGTTGGTAGCAGCTTCTTCCGCAGACAGGTTTGTGGATACACCAAGGTTGATCATTGTCTCCGTAAATTCCGTTAAACTCTCTGTAGCAATTCCCAGCTGTCCGGCGATCTCCATGACTCCGGCAATGTCTGAAGCACTGGACGGAATTTCTCGTGTCATATCCAGAATGTTCTGACGAAGTGCAGCATATTCTTCCGCTGTTGCATCAACGGTTTTTTTGACGCCTGCGAATGCTGACTCGAACTGACTTCCTTCATAAACTGATGCGGCGGGTG
>ULNL01005161.1_pt1 | contig 14578 bp, 17 predicted proteins | sample 1951901 | NCBI WGS metagenome assembly ULNL01 (sample SAMEA4835575, study PRJEB28245) | human gut metagenome | biome: gut microbiome; material: fecal sample | place: Denmark | collected 2008
TTTTTGTGTTGCACTTGATATTATAATCTACCGCCTCCCGTTGCAAGAGGCTATACCCCGTCAATATACGCCGCAATGCCGAAACTGCTCGAAAGGGCGGGAAACTTCGAAAAGGGCAGTATAACGGGAATTTATGCTGTGCTTGTTGAGGGTGACGATACAAACGAGCCTATATCGGATACCGTAAGAGGTATAATTGACGGACATATAGTGCTGAGCCGTAAGATAGCGGCGCAGAACCATTATCCTGCAATTGACATACTGCCGAGCATCTCACGTCTTATGCCGGCAATTGCAGACCCGGAGCATAATAAAGCGGCAGGAAAGCTGAGAAATCTGCTTGCGCTTTACAACAACAACGCAGACCTTATCTCGATAGGAGCGTACAAGAAGGGTACAAACCCGGCTCTTGACGAGGCGATAAAGAAGATAGACAAGATAAACGATTTTCTGATGCAGGGAATGTATGAATCATTCTCGATGGAGGATACCATAAAGCTGTTAAAGGCGGCGGTTTCCTGATAACAATGCGATATGAAGAAGTTTAATTTTACATTGCAGTCGCTGAAAAAGTACAACGATCAGGTGCTTGACAGCGAGAAATCCATACTCGGCAGACTAAGGGCGGAGCTTGCGGAAATGCAAAGCGAACTTGACGCAAAGGTGGCTGAGTACGAACAGAGCATAGACAAGCTGAACGAGCTTGTGCGGGGCGGCACTACCGCTATGAGATTGTCGCTGCACAAGAAATATGTTTCCTCTTTGCAACAGGACATATATCGCATAAAGGGGCTTATGGCGCACAAGCGTGAGGAAATCGAAAATCAGCTTCAGAAGGTCATAGACGCTACAAAAGAGGTTTCTAAGCTTGAAAAGCTGGAGGAAAAACAGCTTGAAGAGTACAGATACGCCTCGCAGAAGGAGCAGGAGCAGATCATAGAGGAATTTGTGACAAACGGCTCTTCAAACGGAGGTAATACACCGTAAATTGTTGACATATAGTTCGCAATGTGGTACAATACAAGGTGGAAAGCTGTGCAATTTTCATAAATTTTAACGGTTTAAACCCGTTAAATATATAAAAGTTGTTAAAAATCATATATTGTTTTTGACAATGAATAGCACTGAAAGGGGGTGAGATATGATGAATGGGACAGCAGTATTGCCTGCCGTTGTTACAACGTTTGCAGGCAATGCCGCCACAATCTCGGCAGGTAGCGTACAAAACGGCTCAGCAAGCGGTACTGCCGGAGGCTTCTCCGATACGCTCGGTGCTATGGTAACAAGCGGTCAGCAGTGCAATATGAACTCGGCGGTGCGAATGAATGCCGATAATAAGGCTGTTATGAACGGCGAGATATTAAGCGGGCTGAACGAACTTGAGCAGAATGCAAAAGAACTGAAGGAACTGCTTAAAACAGCCGAACTTGCAGGATATCTGCAAGGCGGTACGATGCAGTTTTACGCTGATGCAGTGCAGACGGACAACAGCGAACTTATGCAGATCATGACAGGTCTTGAGGTCAGCAGTCCGATAGCCGATGTGTTATCCGAAGAAGGTGCTTTCAGCAAAATTTCAGACGGGAATGACGTTAATACGGCTCTCGGTTTACAAAACGGAGAGATTTCCGCCGTAAATGATTTTGCGAGTGAAATTCAGATGAATAACAGTGACTCTGCGGATACTGTAAACCAGACGAACGTCAAAGCGGAAATCGCTTCAGACAGCATTGCCGGTGAAAATGCTGTGGCTGCAACGGCTGACAAGTCAGACGCTTTTGCAAGCGTGGCTGTCGGAAATGCCGAAAAGTCTTCAGATGCGGATAATATACGTTCAAAGGCAGATACGACTTTTACCGAAAAGACCGATTTTGTCGATAAGATGGGCTTTATCGGAAAAACAGGCAGGCAGGAAACATCCGGTGTAAAAGCAGATAGTTCTGAGGCTGTTAAGGCTGAATTTACGGTAACGTCATACGAAAAATACGGCGACAACGGCGTAAAGCAGGATATACAGACGCAGGAGGACAATGCTCCGAGAATGGCATTTGCCAAGAGGAACATCGAAAGCAAGAGCGATGAACTGAGGGCGATAGCCAAAGGAAACGTGGTTACTAAGTCTGACAGCGACCTTGAAACCGAGCAGAAGGTTACCGACAAGAATGCGGTAAGCGATATGCTTGCAAAGGGCAGTGATGTATTTGCAAGAACAGAAAGCCGTTATGACGAAAACGGGCAGGAAATCCGCACTCTCAGAGTACCGATAAGCGATATGGCTGAGTTTGTGAGCGAACACGCACCTAAGGCAAACGGCAAAAGCACGCTTACAGTTGTGCTTACACCCGAAACGTTGGGCAAAATCACGGTTCGTATGGCAAATGAGGGCGGAAGGCTCACAGTTGAGATACTGACGGAAACTCAGGCGGCGAAGGAGCTTTTACAGGCAAAGTCACAGCAGCTTGCGTATGCGCTGAAGAATGACGATGTGGAACTTACCTCGTACAAGGTGGAAACCTCGCAGGCGGAACTTTTCCAGAGAGATTTTGACGGCAGCAGTAAGAACCCATACAGACAGCAGTCGCACAGTCAGCAGAAGAATGACACGGACGACTTTGAGGAACTGTTGGGGGAGATTCAGACGATGGACTGATTTTTATCGGTCGGACTGACATGAAAGGATAACAGATGGCAGACATTTCAAGTCTTCAGAGTGTACAGTCAAATCACGAAAAGTATAAGGACCTTTTCAAGAATTCGGGCAAGAACGATACGATAAGCACAGATACGTTCTTCAGTCTGCTTATGGCGGAAATGAGCAACCAGGATCCGCTTGAGCCTACGTCAAATACCGAGTTCGTGTCGCAGATGGCACAGTTCACGGCATTACAGGCACAGCAGGACAATCTGAAGTACAGTATGTCAAACTATGCGGCAGGTCTTGTAGGCAAGACGCTTACAATGAATGCGCAGAGCGACGACGGAACGCTTTTATCGGGCGTATGCACCGGAGTAAGCATCAGCGGAAGCGATGTGAAGGTAGTAGTTGACGGCAAGCAGTATGATTTATCGGCGGTAAAGGCGATAAGCGATACGGTAAGCAAGGGTACGTTACACACGATGACCGAGGCACTGGGATATGTGGGCAAGGAAGTAACGGTAAAGGTACTCGGCGACGACGGCAAATTCTACTACGCAAAGGGCAAGGTCGAGTCGGCTGAAATGCAGGACGGCGACGCAAAGATAGTGATAGACAATTATCTCTACTCTATTGACGAGATAGTACACGTCAGCGAGGATACGGGAAGTACGGCTGACAAGAATACGGAAGCTCCGGCAGGAAGTGCCGAGGGCAACAAGTAAATAAAAAGGCGGCAGTGTTATGTTGATAAATGAACTCAAGCTGCGGAATCTGCAGATTTCGACAGGCAACGTTAACACCGCAAAAGCAGGGAATGCTGAAAAGGCCGCACAACAGTCGGGAGGAACATTTGCGCAGGCTCTGCAAAGCGAGCTTGATGCAAGAAACTCGGCGGTAGGCTTTTCGAAACACGCAATGAAGCGTATAGAAAGCAGAAATATCGAGATACTTGACTCGGATATGCTGCAAAGACTTAATGACGGCATTGAGATAGCCGCAGAAAAGGGCAGTAACGAAACACTGGTACTCGTAGACAGGACTGCTTTTGTGGTAAGTGTGAAAAACCGCACGGTAATCACAACTATGTCACAGGAAGATTTAAAAGGAAATATTTTTACGAACATCGACTCGACCGTAATTATGTAATACCGGACCGAAAGGAAGTATTCCTTACCCCGAATGACAGACGGGTAAGAACGGTCGGCACGATGGAGAAAGGAACAGATCATGGTTAGATCTTTATTCTCGGGCGTGTCAGGATTAAAGACACATCAGCAGAAGATGGACGTTATAGGTAACAACATCGCAAACGTCAACACTACAGGCTTCAAGACAAGCGTAACTACCTTCCAGGAGGTATATTACCAGACTAAGAAGAACGGCTCGGCAGGTTCTAACCTCCAGGGTGGTGTAAATCCCTCTCAGGTAGGTTACGGCACTAAGCTTGGCGCTATCGGACAGGTAATGGGACAGTCAGGCTTCACATATTCTGACAGCGTTTATGACTGCGCTTTATCGGGCGACGGATTTTTTCAGGTAATGGACGAAGCCGGCAACATCTTCTATTCAAGAGCAGGCGTTTTCAACGTTGATAACGCAGGAAACCTCGTAGACTCAAACGGTAATATGGTACTCGGCGTAAGCGGTGATGCAACAGGCGTTGACGCATCATCCAACAGAATTACATTCGTAGTTCCCGAAGTTCTCGACAACGAAGCCAGCTACTCAAAGACAATTACATACAAGGGCGGTACATATCCGCTTACAGTATCGGCAGATACAGCGACTCCGGACGGCAACATATCGGTAGGCTTTACGGTAGGCAACAGCGATTACGCTTATATGAGCGGAAACAAGCTGGTTGTACAGCTTAACGAAAAGAATGATTATACAAACCTCAACGATCTTGAGGACGCTGTTACCCGTGCTTGTGAAAACGGCGGTGTAAGCATTGAGGGCGTACTACCGCTCCACTTTGAGCTTGATACGGTGCCTCCTGCGGCAGATATTCCTGCAACGACAGCTACCAACACAATGAAGCTGGACGACGGAACAACAAAGGCTTCTCTTACATTTACGACAGTAAACGCAGGAGAATATGCAAATAACTACACGATAAACTTAAGATATTCAAAGAATGCCGCAGACACAACGGCAAAGTGGTCGGACAACGGTCTTACGATAAGCGTTTGCCCCGGTGCTACGGTAGCCGACATACAGGCGGCTGTAGACAAGGCGGCAGGCAGTAACGAAAAGTATCAGCTTAAGGTTACAAGTACGGATTGGGACGCTGCGAACGGCGCACTTGAAACGCTTCTTGCCACAGACGGCAAGGTTGGTCTTGCGGGCGGCTCGAACAACTTCTACTCTGATATGGTCCAGCTTCTGGGCAATATCAAGATGACAGACGGACGTGTTGCGGCTACGCAGACGGTAAAGGATCTTGACAGCGTATATATCAACGAGGACGGCACTATTTACGGTGTACACAGCGTACACGGTATCATAATGCTCGGCAGAATTGATATTGTTACATTTGATAACCCCAACGGTCTTGAGCAGGTGGGAAGCTCCTACTGGAGAGAAACTCTTTCATCGGGTCAGCCTCAGGTAAACATTGCTGGCGAAAACGGTTCTGCTTCTGTAGTATCGGGTGCGCTCGAAATGTCAAACGTTGACTTGTCGCAGGAATTCTCCGATATGATCATCACGCAGAGAGGCTTCCAGGCAAACTCAAGAATCATCACCACTTCGGACACGATGCTCGAAGAAATAGTAAACCTCAAGCGCTAACGGCGGCGTACCGCCGCAGGCAATTCCGCCGTTCTAAAGGTTTGACAGTAGCGTAACTTTCGTTATCGGCGGGGCGGCAATGTGACGTTGCGGCTGTGAGCCGCAGCAAATTCCGCCGTTCTAAAGGTTTGACAGCGGCGTAACTTTCATTATCGGCGGGGCGGCAATGTGACGTTGCGGCTGTGAGCCGCAACAAATTCCGCCTTTGCGGCTGTGAGCCGCAGCAAATTCCGCCTTTGAAAATGTTGCAATTTAGCGACGGATAGCGAAACGGCGGAGTTCCGTTTTTGATGTAAATTGCGACTTTGGTTTCATTGCAAAGCTAACAGAGCGTTCATCAAAATCCAAGAGTTTGGCGGAAATTGCAGGTTTCTGCGATATAAATTCAAGTTTATAAGGGCAGGCGGAGCATCAGCTCCGCCGGAATGCCCGTTATATTATGCCTGAACGGTTATGATAAACGGCTGTATCTGCATATTCATACAGACGGAATCAATTACAGTGCGGACAATACCGCAAAGGAAGGAAATATATGATAATACTTACAAAGCTCAACGGGGAAAAGTTTATGCTTAATCCCGATCTTATCGAAATAGTAACGGAAAATCCCGACACGGTAATTACCACGAGTACGGGACATTCATACATAGTTGAGCAGTCGATGAACGAGATACTTTCTCTCATCAAGGAATACAGGCTGTCTGTAAGACGTCAGCGTCTCGAGCGAAGCATATAAATTGTGAATATTACAGCCGTTGGCTGTGCTATATAAACCCTTACAGGAGGAAATTATTTTGAATATTACGATCATCATAGGCTGGATAGTATCATTCGGTCTGGTTACATTCGGTATATTTAACGGCGGTCAGATTGACTGGTTTATAGATGTACCTTCGCTCGCTATCACAGTCGGAGGTACTATAGGCTGTCTTTTCGCCTCGTTCCCGCTCTCATACCTTAAAAATCTGCCGAAATATCTGAAGCTGGCATTGTTCCCTAAAAAATTCAATCCGCAAAGCTACATAGAACAGATAGTTGAATTTGCAAAGATTGCCAGAACAAAAGGTCTTATCTCGCTTGAAGACAGTGCGAACAAGTGTGAGGATCCGTTCCTCAAGGAAAGCCTTATGCTGATAGTAGACGCAAACGACCTTGATAAAGTAAAAAGTATGCTTGACGACGCAATAGACTTTATGTGTGAGCGTCACGAAAGAGGCAGACTTTTCTTTGAAAAAGGTATGTCTGTATTCCCCGCATTCGGAATGTTGGGTACTCTTGTCGGCCTTGTAAATATGCTTAAGGGTATGGGTGCAGACTCAAGCAACCTGTCAAGCGGTATGGCGGTTGCGCTTATCACGACCTTCTACGGCTCGCTGTTCTCAAACGTATTGTTTGCGCCGATCGCATCATCGCTGAAGAACAGTCACGAGCAGGAGCTTCTTTGTATGCAGATAATAGAGGAAGGCGTGCTGTCAATTGCGGCAGGCTCAAACCCCAGACTTATTCAGGAAAAGCTCGAATTTATGCTTGCACAGACTGATATAAAGAAGAAGGGCGGCAAGTAACAATATCCGCCTGTTTCCGACAAGACGGGAAATACGGCTGAAGCAAAAGGAATTTAGTATTGAAATAATCGCTGAAATGTGATACAATATATTGGTTAAACGTCAGAAGAAAGGCGGTGGAGAAAAATGGCGAAAAGAAGAGCCGAAAGCGGTGAAGAAAAAGGTAACTGGCTTGATACCTATGCCGATATGGTTACGCTTCTGTTGTGCTTTTTCGTATTGCTGTACTCTGCATCATCGGTAGACGAAACGAAATGGCAGTACATATATCAATCCTTTACGTCAAGCGGAAGCTATATAAACCCATTCGTAATGGACGAACAGCCGAAGAATAATGCTGCCGATACAAACGGTAATGCCGAAGCTCCTCCGAACACCCAGAACGGCGGTACTACAAGCGAACAGACAGAGGGTCTTCCCTCCGACTTCAATCAGCTTTACAGCTTCTTAAAGACAACAACGGATAAAAACGATCTTGGGCAGTATGTGTATATTGAGCAGACCCCGACAAGAATCTTTATCCGATTCAATAATACGATAATGTTTGACGGCAACAGTGCGGTGCTGAAGGAAGAAGGCAAGCAGGTACTCAACAAGTTCATGCCGGGTATAAAGGCGGTCAACAAGTATATAAAATCCTGCTCTGTTTCGGGTCATACCGCAAAGGCGGTATCGGATGTCAACGACTGGGATCTGTCGGCGGCAAGAGCGTCAAGCGTTGTAAAATATATGGACTACAACCGTTGTGTTGACAGCGAGAAGTTCACTGTAGAGGGAAAAGCGTGCTATACGCCTATTGCCGACAACTCAACGGCTGAGGGCAGAGCGGCAAACAGACGTGTAGAGATTATGATAGTGAGAGCACAGCTTGACACTACCTCACAGGCTGTCATAGACGATATTCTGAAATACGAATACAGGCTGAACGGTGCGAACACAGATCCTTATGAACGCAACGACAGCAACAGCTCGGACGTCAACAGTGACGTTGTAAACGAAATAATCGACAATATGGAAAGCAAGTATGACAGCAACTCGGGCGACGGCAACAACAGCACAAACGCCGCAGGACCGAAATATGAGCCGTCATATACGGGCATTCCTACAGATATACTGACATCGGCACCGACCGAAACGTCAGAATAAGAGAAAACAGAAAGGGGGGCGAATTTTTGGCTGATACCCTTACGCAAGAACAAATAGACGCAATGCTGTCAAGCGTACTTTCGGGCGGAGATACCGCATCGCTTGACACGCATGAAGAAAAGGAAGAAATCAAGGAGTATGACTTCCGTACTCCGAAGAAGTTCACTAAGGAACAGATAAAGATACTTGAGAGGATATTCGAGAATTATTCAAGGCATCTTTCATCTTACATAACGGGTCTGTTAAGGCTGTACTGCAAGGTTTCGCTTGCAAGCATAGAGGAGCAGAAGTATTTTGAGTTCAGCAATGCTCTTCCGGATTATACGATAATGGGTATTGTCGATCTCGGCATAGAGGACGATGATATTGAGGAAAGCAATGCGGTTTTACAGCTGTCAAACTCGCTCACCTTTACAATGATCGACCGTATGCTCGGCGGCAGAGGCACATATCAGGATACCGACAGAGATTTTACGGAAATAGAGATAAACGTAATGCGTGGCATTGTTGAACGCTTTACCTCGCTTATGTCGCAGGCGTGGGACGGATATGTTGATACCAATCCGAAGCTGGAATCAATAGAAACAAACTCAAGGGTAATATCCGCCGCAGACGCCGACGAAACAATGATTATCGTTGCGATGGAGGTAACGGTAAACGATTCAAAATCCATAGTGTCGTTCTGTATGTCGGCAATTACTATGGATCAGATAATGAAGAAATTCTCGGCTAAGTTCAGCTCGGGCAAAAGGGCAGGAAGTCCCACTAAGGAAACGGAGCGTAAGGAAAACCTTATGTCAACGCTTTCGCAGTCGGAGCTTACTGTTACGGCGGTGCTTGACGATACAATGCTCACGCTCCGTGACGTTCTGAATCTGCAGGTAAATGACATAATACCGCTGAACAAGCCGATTACCGACAACGTACAGCTTAAAGTGGGAAGCACCTGCTGGTTTGACGGAAAGCTCGGTACACTGAACGGAAAGAAAGCGTTCAGGATTGATAATATACTAAAGAATTGAGGTAAGGCAAATGGGAAAACTGACCACTCTGTCGGAGTTGCAGCTTGACGCTATCGGCGAGATAATGAATATCAGTATGGGAAGTGCGGCTACCGCAGTTTCTGAGCTGCTCAACGCCAAAGTGTGGATCACTACGCCGAAGGTAACCGTAGTTCAGGCATCAAAGCTTAATTACGACAGACTTGAACCTGCGATATGCGTAAAGATCGAGTACATAAAAGGGCTTTCCGGATCAAACCTGATGATCTTAAAGCAGGACGATGTACAGCTGATACTTAATCAGCTTATGGGCAAGCCGCCCGTTATATCTCCTGATTTTGAGTTTGATGAGCTGAATATCAGTGCGGTAAGCGAAGTAATGAATCAGATGATGGGAGCTTCTTCGACGGCTCTGTCGGAATTTCTGGGTATGGGTATTGATATATCGACACCTACTCCGTACATTCTCAGCGAGATAAATATTGCCGACCTGCAGAATTATGAGCAGACGGATATGGTTGCCGCTATCAATTTTGACCTTACCATTGACGGTGTTATCAAATCGGAATTTATATCGGTGCTTGATATAGATCTTGCGGCAACGCTTGCCGACAGAATGATCGGCGGTGCGACATCTCCCGAACCGGTTGTGACAGAACCTGCACCTGCGCCTGCACCTGCGCCTGCGCCTGCACCTGCGCCTGCACCTGCGCCTGCTCCGGCACCTGCACCTGCTCCGGCACCTCAGCCTGTTCCGCAGGCAGAACCTGTTCCGCAGGCGGCACCCGTTCAGCAGGCGGCACCCGTTCAGCAAGCGGCTCCTGTTCAGCAGGCAACACCCATGCCGCAGGTAGCACCCGTTCAGCAGGCGGCTCCTGTACCTCAGGCGACACCCATGCCACAGGTAGCACCTGTGCCGCAGGTAGCACCTGTGCCACAGGCGGATATGTATGCACAGCAGGGATACTACGGATACCCGAATCCTGCTATGTACGGTCAGCCGGTACAGCCTGTTATGCAGCCTCAGCCGGCGGTAAACTACCGTAATGCCCAGCTTGCACAGTTTGAGAACTTTGAAGCTCCGCTCGGCTCGGAACAGAAAGAAAACTTACAGCTCCTTATGGACGTACCGCTTCAGATTTCTGTCGAGATAGGCTCGACTAAAAAGAAAATCAAGGATATACTTGAGTTCTCACAGGGTACTATCATAGAGCTTGAAAGACAGGCAGGCGCACCCGTTGACGTTATGGTAAACGGAAACCTCATCGCAAGGGGCGACGTTGTTGTTATAGACGATAACTTTGCGGTAAGAATAACGGAAATAGTAAAATCGAAATTTATGGACAGCCTCGGTAAAGGCGAATAACATATAATAAAACAGGGATAAGAAAGGAAACCTTACACTTATGGATAAGAAGATATTACTTGTAGACGATGCGGCATTCATGCGTATGCTTATCCGCAACACACTTACGACAAACGGCTACACAAATATACTTGAGGCGGCTGACGGCGAAATAGCGGTTTCGACATATTCCGCAGAGAAGCCCGACCTTGTTATAATGGACATAACAATGCCCAACAAGACCGGTATCGAGGCACTCAAGGAAATCAAGGCTATGGATCCCGGCGCTAAGGTCGTAATGTGCAGTGCTATGGGTCAGGAAGCTATGGTAGTAGAAGCTATCAAACTCGGCGCACTTGACTTCATCGTAAAGCCGTTCAAGGCTGAGAGAATACTTCAGACCGTTAAGAAAATACTTGACTGATGGAATACGTACAGCTTGTATGTGCGCTTATCGGCGTACTTGCACTGATTTTTCTGTTCTTCTGGATACTGAGAAAGGTAAACAAAGGGATACTGAACGTAAGCGGAAAACGGCTCAAGGTGCTTGACCGTGCCTCGCTCGGCGGTGAAAAATCGGTGGTTGTCGTGAGCGTTGCAGGAAAGTGTATGGTGCTTGGCGTGACTGCCGGCAGGATAGACAAGATCGAGGATCTGACAATCACGGAAGAAGAATATATGTCTGAGCTTTATCCTGAGGGAAGCGGAAGGCAGGATAACTTCTTCGCCGCCTTCAGTGACGCAATGGCTAAAAACATAAAGAATATGAGAGGGAAGAAAGCCCGCCGTGACGAAGAATCGGATTGCGGCGATGAGGTTCCCGATGTTCGCAAAACCGATGACGGAACAAATTCCGACGACAAAAAATTCTGACGAGAGGAACACGGAGTCGAAATGACAAGAGCTTTTGGTCTTACGATTAGAAAAATGTTTATCGACAACAAGCGGATTTTTATCCGCTTTATCGTGTCTTTAACGGTATGTATCGCACTTATCGGTGTGCTGTGCAGTGTAACGGCTTTTGCGGCGGATAACAATGCGTCAGGCAACGCAGGTACAACATCCGCAATTACCGATACAACATCTGGCAATACATCAGGCGGTACGGAATCTGCAAGCTCATCGGTAATGAAAGACCTTATCGGTGTTGACGGTTCACAGTCGCTTGAGGTAATACTGCTTGTGACCGTGCTTTCGCTTGCGCCGTCACTGCTTGTGATGATGACCTCGTTTGCGAGAATCATTATCTGCTTCAGTTTTCTGAGAACGGCAATGCAGACGCAGTCCACGCCGCCTAATATGGTGCTTACGGGATTGTCGCTTTTCCTTACGATATTCATAATGTGGCCTGTTTTCTCGGAGATAAACGAAACGGCATATCAGCCGTATGCGGCAGGCGAGATGACAATGGAACAGGCTATTGACGCTGCAGGAAAGCCGCTCAAGACTTTTATGCTCAAGCAGACCACGAATGACGATATGAAGTTTTTCCTTGATTTAAAGGGTCAGAGCATGAGCGATGTCACAGGCGGTGCGACAGACAATATAACACTTGAAAACTACAGCGAGAAGCTGGGCTTTGAAACAGTAATTCCCGCTTTTATAGTAAGCGAGCTGAAACGTGCATTCCAGATGGGCTTTCTGATATTCATACCGTTCCTTGTTATCGACCTTGTAGTATCGTCGACGCTTATGGCAATGGGTATGATGATGCTGCCGCCGGCGATGATTTCGCTGCCGTTCAAGATAATACTTTTCGTGCTTGTAGACGGCTGGCAGCTGATGGTCGGAACGATTGTCAACTCGTATAATTTGTAGCATAATATTCCTTGAAGGGAGGGCTTGATCTGACACAGGATATAGCAATGGAGGTCTTTACCGCCGCACTTGTTCTTGCGCTTAAATTAGGCCTCCCTGTTTTAATAGCCGCAGTTGTGATAGGTCTTATCATAGCGATATTACAGGCGGCAACGCAGGTACACGAGCAGACGCTCTCGTTTGCTCCCAAAGCCATAGTGGTGGCAATCGTACTGCTGTTGTTCGGCCCGTGGATGATGAACAGCTGTATAGAGTTCTTCAACTACATATTCGGTCTTATGGCAACGGTTGGTGCAACATGACGCTAAGCGATGTGTGGGATATGATTCTGAATAATTTTCTCGGCTTTCTGCTGATAATGTGCAGGGTGTCGGGAATATTCAGCTTTAACCCTATATTCAGCCGTTCAAATTTTCCCGTAAGACTGAGAGCAGGCACAACGATAGCACTTGCTGTACTGTTTGCCTCGTCCATGGGGAATATAAAATATGAGCCGACCGGCATATTCATGATGCTGTTCGATATGATGAAGGAGCTGGGACTGGGGCTTATACTCGGCTTTATGGTGAATCTCATACTGGCGGTGACTATTTCCGCAGGTGAGCTTATCGACTATCAGACGGGTCTGTCTATGGCAAGAACGATGGATCCTGCGACCGGTGTGTCGATGCCCCTTTTTGCAAACGTTTATTACTATATGTTCATTCTGTATTTCTTTCTGACGAATGGACACTTGTCATATATAAAGCTGTTTCATATATCGTATGAAACGCTTCCGATAGGATTTTCGGGATTCACTGCGGATGTGCCGTGGGCATTGGTGACGTACTTTTCAACCGTGCTTACGCTGGCGGTAAAGCTCGCCGCACCGATAATCGCTATCGAGTTTATCACCGAAATATGTCTTGGCGTGCTGATGAAGGCTGTACCGTCAATTCATATCTTTGCGCTGAACATTCAGCTTAAGGTGCTTATCGGTCTTGCGGCGGTGCTGATAATGGCTCAGCCTATGTCGGACTTCATCGAAAAGCTGATGGGCATTATGTGGCAGAACCTTTACGGTCTGCTCGGCATGATGGGTTCTTAGGAGGGTAAATGGCAGGCGAAGAAAAAACCGAAAAAGCCACCCCGAAAAAGCGTAAGGATACCAGAAAAAAGGGCGAGGTACTGCAGAGCAAGGAAGTTGCGGTTGCGGTTTTCGTGGTGGGAATATTCGCATTTCTTGCGATATTCGGAAACTATATGTTCCAGATGCTTTTAAACTTTATGGAGCAGTCGATGTCATCTATTGACAAAACGGGCAATACCGTAGAGTTTGCGATGAGCGTATTCTGGAAGGTGGCTATAATCTGCGTTTGTACCGTAGGTCCGATACTGGCGGTGGGGGTCGTACTGAGCGTACTGCCCGTAATCGTTCAGACAAAGGGACTTTTCAGTATGGAGGCGATGAAGCCGAAATTCAGCAGATTGAATCCGTTTACGGGTATCAAGCGGTTGTTTTCGATGCAGGCGCTTGTAGGGCTTGTAAAGGGACTTATCGAGATAATCGTAGTAGTCGCTATACTGTACTTTCAGGTAATGGACAGAATAAACGAGTTCAAAAAACTGATAGATACAGATGTAATAAAGATAGTTGCATATATAAGCGAAACGGCGATGAGCCTTATTGTAACGATATTCGTTATGCTTGTATTTGTGGCGGCGGCAGACTATGTTTTCCAGTGGTGGTCATTTGAGAAAAAGCTCAAGATGTCAAAGCAGGAGGTCAAGGACGAGTACAAACAGCTCGAAGGTGACCCGCAGATAAAGGGCAAGATAAAGCGTAAACAGCAGGAAATGGCGCAACAGCGTATGATGCAGGAAGTGCCGTCCGCAGATGTGGTTGTCCGTAACCCTACTCACTATGCGGTTGCTCTTAAATATGACCGCAAGACAGCCTACAGAGCGCCTGTTGTCGTGGCAAAGGGTACAGACGCACTGGCGCTGAGGATAGTTGCAGTGGCGCAGGAGCATAATGTATATATCACTGAAAACCGTCCGCTCGCAAGAGGGCTTTACGAGGCGGTAGACATAGGTCAGGAGATACCGAGAGAGTTTTATACGGCTGTGGCAGAGGTGCTGGCGATGGTATATGAGGAACAGCATCGGACATTGCCTCCAAGAGAACAATAGGCAAACAGCGGAGCTGTTTGCGGCTGTGAGCCGCAACAAATTCCGCCTTTGCGGCTGTGAGCCGCTGCAAATTCCGCCTTTGCGGCTGTGAGCCGCAACA
>ULNL01001405.1_pt1 | contig 14348 bp, 10 predicted proteins | sample 1951901 | NCBI WGS metagenome assembly ULNL01 (sample SAMEA4835575, study PRJEB28245) | human gut metagenome | biome: gut microbiome; material: fecal sample | place: Denmark | collected 2008
GTATTCCTCGTCGTCGTCATACTCGGAATCGTCTTCATCCTCGTATTCAGCTTCTTCATCGTAAACCGCATCCGATTCATCATCTTCTTCGGAGTCAACGATTTCTTCAAAATCATTTTCTTCCGGATCTTCCTCGTCAGTGTCTGAAGCTTCTTTGGATGAATCTTCCGGGCTTTCAGTCGCTTCATCCTCTTCATCATCAACGAAATCTTCAGCATCTTCATCGGTGATTTCAGGCTCTTCACCATTTTCAAGCTGTTCCATCAGTTTGCGGATATCATCAGAAAGGATTGGTTTTGTAGCTCCAAGAACTTCCTCTTCTTCTTCTTTCTTCTTTTCGCGCAGGGCTTTTTCTTTCTCAGCTTCCTCCTGGCTCTTTTCAAGAATCTTTGCATTTTCACGCTGAGTTGCTTCCCAGTTGGCAAGAATTTCTTCAATCTTCATCTTACCGGTCATCTGTGAATCGTCTGAAGCAGATTCAGGAGCAACTGCACCACTTGCAACGGCAACACCGGCTTTCAGAGCATCTGAAAGGGAAGCACCGGAAATAGTTGTGGAAATATCGGAAGTGCTTCGAATCCGGGTTTTTGGCTGTGACTCAGCTTCTGGTTCGGAAGCATGTGTCCGGGCCATTGGCTCTGGAAGATCCGGAAGATCAATACTGTCTGTGACATGTACATCTTTGCGGACCTTGTCTGCAATTCGTGGATTCGGTGCCGGACGTTCTTTGGATTTTCGGAAGGAAGGTTTTCTCTTGGAAGAATCCTTACGGCCGATACCATCATTTCGATGATCGTATTTTTCCTGCTGAAGTGGAGTCAGCGGTTTGTATTTCATTTTAAGTTCCATTGCCTGGTATACATAAGTACCTTCGCTGAACCAGAGAATCAGATCATCACATTCATCAAGACATTCGGAAGTCATACCAGCTTCAGCGTATAATCTGGCAAGTTCATATGCCCATTTTTCAACGTATTCAGAATGCTTGAAATCTTCAAGAGCTTCAATCTGTTCTTTGACTGGCGCTTTCTGTGCTTTTAAGATCTTATACCGGAGAATGTACTGGTTTGGATCTTTCGGAGCAAGCTTGACAAATTCTTCGTAGCAATCAGCTGCTTCATCGAAATGTCCCAGCTTCAGAGAAATAATTCCCAGGCGGTATACAACCTTTCTGCTGGAAGGTGCTTTATCATACGCAATAAATAAGGTATCACGTGCTTTACCAAGTTCCCCCGCATTTTCATAGATTTCGCTTACGGTAGAGAGCATGGCGGTATTTTTTACTTTACGCCAGTCGATCGTATCTGCAATCGACATCGCTTTCTGGTAAGACTTCTGTTCGGCATACGCAAGCATCTGCTCTGTCTTTGCGCGATATTCATATTTATCCAACGTTTCTCACCTCATATGATTATTATTAATTATTTTACTTTTCCTCAGTAAGTCTGACTTTTGTACCAGAAACGGAAAACAAAAGTCTTATAATTTTACTTACTAAGTGTATCATAGAGCGTTGTCAATGTCAAAAATTACGGCTGATATTTTTCAGAAATGTTAAAAAAATATTACAAAAAATTCACAAATTGGGAGCTGGTAACAGAAAAAAAGGAGACAGCCATCTTTTGAATGGCTGTCTCGGAATATTCAATTGTAATTTTTATTTTTATATCGGAGGAATTAAGTAATTCTTATTCCTGTAAGTTCTTTGAGCATTTCATATGATATTCAGATTTTATAAAATTTATAAAAATGAAATCATATGAATCGATTTTGATCAATTCTGATCGTTCGTTATTTTATATAATCAGGTAATCCAATTTTGGTATTTATCAGCTTTCTCGTCACTGTTAAATTTACTTATCAATGAATGTTTCTTTACACATTTTCTGATCTTGAATTACTGTGGTATTTACTTCAATATGTCAACAAATGCTGAATCTTTTTATATCTTATAATCGCTTCCGGTTTATCTACTACTCCGACCTTTTTTATCATTAACTTTTCTCTTACCGGATTATAATCTATGGTTAAGGCTCATCTCACAGGAATTTACATTTGCCATACCATTAACATATTGAGTTTTAGATGATGAAATATCCAACGGTCAAAGCCTCCTTCCTTTCGTTCTCGTTCCAAAATTTTATCCGGATATTCTTTTTCTCTTATACTTTTTTCTGTTCAGAAGTCAGATATCAATTTTCTCTTATTATTATAAATTATCAATTTTAAAAATTGTTCTCTACACACTCCACTTACAAAACGCTCATAACTAAAATGTGTAGTTGCTTTTTTAAAACTTTCTAACCTTCAAATAACAATTATTCTTGTTACCCTTTTCTGATCTGGTTCTTCATCTTATACTCTTGGCGAGTATATATGAAACTATGTAACAGATTAAAAAAATATCTTTTTGAAATTCCCTTTCTCGTCAGGAACTTCTTTTCTTTTGGATTGACTTAATAATAACACCCAAATACTTATTTGTCAATATAATTTTAAAATAATTTTAATAAAATTAGAAAGAACTGAAATTGTAATATATATATCAGAAAATTCAAACAATTATAAATACGATTAGAAATAGTTATAGCCATTTGCAATATATTCGGGGTTTTGCTATTGTTTCCGCCCATAAATGCATGATACACTAAAAAATAGATGAAAAATACAGGCTATGGCATTGGGATAAAGAAAGGAGACCTACAGATATGGGAGGATTTTTTGGCGTTGCATCAAAAGAAGCATGTAATCTGGATCTTTTTTATGGAACAGATTATCATTCGCATCTTGGAACCCGCCGCGGAGGTATGGCTACTTACGGAAGTGATGGCTGGAAGAGAGCGATTCATAATATTGAAAATTCGCCGTTCCGTACAAAATTTGAAAAAGATGTTGATACAATGAAGGGAAATATTGGAATTGGATGTATTTCAGATTATGATCCACAGCCAATTCTGATCCAGTCGCATCTGGGGTGCTTTGGAATTACGACAGTAGGTAAGATCAATAATGCGGATCAGCTGATCCGGAATCTTTATGAAAATGGACATACACATTTTCAGTCTATGACCAATGGACAGATCAATTCTACAGAGCTGGTTGCGGCATTGATCTGTAAAAAGGATTCGTTTGTTGAGGGAATCCGTTATGTGCAGTCAGTAGTTGAAGGCTCGATGACACTTCTGCTTCTGACAGAGAATGGAATTTATGCAGCCAGAGACCTTCTCGGACGTACACCGGTTGTGATCGGAAAGAAAGAGAATGCATACTGCGTTTCCTTTGAAAGCTTTGCATATATCAACCTTGGATACACAGATTACAAAGAGCTGGGACCTGGAGAAATCGTCTACGTGACACCGGAATCTGTGGAGACTGTAAGTCCTGCATGTGAAAAGATGAGAATCTGTTCGTTCCTGTGGGTATACTATGGATATCCTACTTCTTCTTATGAAGGGGTTGGTGTAGAAGAAATGCGTTACAACTGTGGAAAGCTTTTAGCACAGAGAGATGACCATTCGATCGATGTGGATATTGTTGCAGGAGTTCCGGATTCGGGTATTGCTCATGCGATAGGTTATGCAAATGAATCAGGTATTCCGTATGCAAGACCATTTATCAAATATACTCCGACCTGGCCAAGATCCTTCATGCCGACAACACAGAGTCAGCGTAATCTGATCGCCAGAATGAAACTGATCCCGGTACATAGTCTGATCGAAGACAGGAGCCTGCTGCTGATCGATGATTCTATCGTGCGTGGCACACAGCTCCGTGAGACGACAGAGTTCCTGTATCAGAGTGGCGCAAAAGAAGTGCATGTCCGCCCGGCATGTCCACCGCTTTTGTACGGATGCAAATATTTGAACTTCTCCCGTTCCAAATCAGACCTGGATCTGATCACAAGAAGGATCATCCGTGAGTGGGAAGGCGACAATGATGTCAATGTACTGGGTGAATATGCGGATCCGAACAGTGACCGGTATGCAGCAATGCTGGAGGAAATCCGCAAGAGACAGAATTTCACTTCACTTCGTTATCACAGACTGGATGATCTGATCAAATCAATCGGGATTGATGCATGCCAGGTATGTACCTACTGCTTTAACGGTGTGGAATAACAGGTAAATGAAAATATAAAACAGGTGTCCACGTAAGTATATCTTAGTGATATATCCCCGTGGGCACCTGTTTTTGTATATACGATTTTGGTGTATACAATGATGTGGAATGGTGTACAAAGTATGCGGAGCGGCAGCTCCTTCTGCAAAGCTGCACTATAGCAGCAGATCATCTATCTTCACATAGTCTCCCATCCGGTATGCTTCAATTGCATTTCCATTGATCACATAGAACTTTTCGTTTGCATACACACCGCGGGTTCCAAGATAAGAATTACCGTTGACTTCCTCCTGCATCTGTACCTGGAAGCCCTGATCTTTATCGTAAGAAAGGATCACATACTGGTCGGCAGATCCGAAAAGCGGAAAGCCGATCAGATTTTTTTCCGGATCAACCAGTGCTGCACGGTAGTCAGAAAAGACATCCGAGTAATAGTACTGATCCAGTGTGTACTTGCTGACTTCCTTCACATCCGAAGGATCACTGATATCAAACATAGAGACCTTTACCCCGTTTGTAATGCCATTTTCATCGGTATCCATACCGATTCCAAGAAGCAGGTTATCACTGTAAAAATGCAGGTATTCCGAAAAGCCGGGAATTTTCAGCTTGCCAAGGATCTTCGGATTCTCCGGATCGGAAAAGTCTACGGAGAATAAAGGATCTGTCTGTTCATAAGTTACAAAGTAACCGGTATCGCCCAAAAATCTTGCGGAATAGACCTGTTCATTTTTGGCAAGATCCTCGATCTTACCGATTGTTTTCAAATCTGCATCCAGCACATAGACTGAATTGGACTGTGAAGAGCTTCCGACATTATGCGTAACCGTTGTCACCAGCCGCAACGTATTGTCATACTCATCAATGCTGAAGGAATCGTTCAGATATCCTTTTACTTTGCCCTGGGCAGAGCCGGAAAGTTTTCCTTTATTGTAAGACAGCTTGCGGAGGATCGTCTGATTCTTTGCCGCAAGATTATCTGCGAGGATACTGCTGTTCGCATACTCGTAAATATAAATGTTGTTCTCACTCACATAGACTTCGCCATTCTCAGACATGACTGCTTTCTGGTCTGCTGCCTTATCCGGACTGGAAGCGGAAACGGAGCTGACAACAAGGTACTGGTCTGCTGCATGGTTCGTCGGGAGATAGATATCCGACTGCTTCAGAAGATTGTCACCAACAAGCGGAACATAGGAAGGATAATCTTTTTTGGTGATCGTATCGTAAATATAATAGTCGCTGAATACATACAGATATCCGTCTTTAAAACGTGAAGTGCGGTAGTAACCACTCTGATCCACGGTTCCGATGGATTTCGGATTGTTGATATCTGCCAGATCATAAGTCTGGATACGGGTACAGCTGCCGCGGTACAAGGTTTTACTGTCAGAATCAACCTGCGTGTTCTGCATGTTGCCAAGGACAAAAAGCTTCTGGTCACTCAGGTAAAATTCGGATGCCTGAAAATTCTCATTCAGCGAAATACCGGAAACAACCTTCATCTGATCAGACCGGATATCTACAATGGAAATTTCCTGTGAGTTTGCTTTCAGTGTATAAAGATAACTTCCATCCGTTTTTACAATGTCTGCTTCACCGACGCCCTCTGTGCGGACGTTGGTATCGGAAAATGAAGTATCCACAGCACGTGCAGAGGCTGTTGAAGAATCCGAAGAGGAGCTGGAACTATCGGTACGTGCACCACTGTCGGCTGTTTCAGTTGAATACATAACAATTCCGTTGTCGGTTGAACCGGTAACAGATGAAGAATCCAACTCATCCTGATAAGATTGCAGGTATGTGTAGACTTCATCATAATCGGTTGCCGTCTCTAAAGTATCGGAAGAGGCAAGCTTACCGGAGGATGTATCGATTGAAGAACTGCCTTTTGTGGAAGAAGTGGCTGAGTCTGAAGAAAGATTCTGCTGGCGGATGTGGGCGCCAATGCCGACAACCAGTACCAGTGCGGCAGCGATAAGTCCTCCGCGCATCCGGTAGCCGCGGGAAAATCCATGCTTTTTCGGGATATGTCCGGAAGCCTGAGTGCTGTTATGCTCTTTCAGCATTTTCATAATCTGATCCGGTGCAAGGCTTTCCGGAACAGGAGTTTTTTCCGTAGATTGTTTTATTTTATCCAGTATTTCTTTTTCGTGATCTGTCATATGAAACACCTCCTATTACTCTTTTATCCTACTCTTTCAGAAGCCAGCTCATCTTTTCGAGGGCACGCTTTCTGCGGGAGCGGACTGTATTCGGGTTCAGCCTTAGCATTTTTCCAATCTCTTTACTGTTGTAACCGCCATAGACGGATAAGCCGATGATCAGCTGATCGTCTTCATCGAGAATAAGAAAAGCACGTTCCACATCTGTGCGGAGTCCGTCACAGTATGTGGCAGAAGCATGATCTTCTTTCAGCTCGGTCTCGGTCCGTTCACGGCTCTTTAACTTCCGGCGGCACACATTTGCCAGAATCTGAAAGATCCAGGAACGGAATGCTTCTTCTTTGCGTAATTTATGTATGTTCTCATAGGCGGAAAGAACGGCTTCACTGACGGCGTCTTCTGCATCCTGCGGATGATGCATCATGCAGAGTGCAAAACGATACAGATCCTGATAAACCGTCTTATATAATTCTTTAAATGCAATTGCATCGATCATAAGGTCCCTCCTCTCATAACAGGTTCTTTGTATATAAGAGTATAAAAAAGTCGGAAGTGTTGCAAAAAGGGACAGAAAAATTTCCGTCCCTTTTAAATCATATCATTGTCTGAGAAAAATTAACCTCTGTAATAATTGATCAGACATCCTTTGAGGATGATCTCACGTTCTGCATCCGTCAGATCACCGAGCTTCAGATCGATCTCCTTCAGATCATCGCCTACGACATAAGCCTTGATCGTGGAAGCTTTATCTTCTACTGCTTTGCGGATATCCGGCACGAAGAGATAGTCACCGTTCCTGAAAGAAAGCTTTGTGTGTTCCTCTTCGGTAATAAACGGAAGCATGCCCCAGTTGATCAGGTTCGAGCGGTAACGTTTGGTTGCGTACTCATTCGCGATATTCGCCCAGCCGCCGAGAACCTTCTGGCAGGAAGCAGCCTGCTCACGGGCAGAACCATCACCAGGTTTGACCGCGAAAATGGTACTTCCGACACCGATATTTCCTTTGCCGACTTCCGGATAAGACTTCTGGATTGCTGCCATCACCGGTTTTAATTCATCCAGTACATCCAGTGGACAAGTACCTGCTTCAATCGCTTTCTGGGCTTTCTGGACCTCTTTCGCGCGTCCTACATAGGCAGGATCCTTTCTGGAAAGTGCAAATTCAGCAAGTCCAAGCGGGTTGGAACGATAAGAAGAAGTCTCGCCGGACGGGATCAGTTCGTCTGTCGTTGTAACCGGATCGTGGATCTCAGATACGACCTTCAGGATCAGATTCTCAGGAAGAGCGCTCATTGCCGGCCAGTCTTTGATGTTCGGTCCGAATTTGATCTCAACCGAAGGATCAGCAACGCCGTGGCTGTCAAATACACGGTTGGCGTAAATTCTGGAATCAAAGTGGTAGGTCGGGTTCTTGTATTCAATATCAAAATCTGTTGCCGGAGTAAGGAAACCTTTGTTCGCAGCAGTTGCGGCAATGGAACGTGCATCCATAAGGGCAACAGATGCGATCTGTCCACTCTGCAGCTTGCTTCCTTCACGGTTCGGGAAGTTACGGGTAGAGTGACGGATGGAAAATGCATTGTTTGCCGGAGTGTCCCCTGCACCGAAGCACGGTCCGCAGAAGGCAGTCTTCACGATCGTACCGGCTTCCATCAGGTCAGCAACCGCACCATTTTTCACAAGCTCCATGTAGATCGGTGTACTTGCCGGGTAAACACTGAAGGTAAATTCATCTGATCCGATGTATTTGCCACGGATGATGTCTGCGGCAGCACAGATATTTTCAAAACCGCCACCGGCACAGCCTGCGATGATACCCTGATCGACATAAAGCTTACCATTTACGATCTTGTCCTGAAGAGAGTAATCCACAGCACCGTCCAGGCTTACCAGCGCGCGCTGCTCTACATCGTGGAGAACATCTGCAAGGTTGGCATTGACATCCTCGATGGTGTAGACATTGGACGGATGGAACGGCATGGCGATCATAGGCTTGATCTCACTCAAGTTCACGTATACAAGACCGTCATAGTAAGCGACTGCGCCAGGATTTAGTTCCCTGAAGTCATCACTTCTTCCGTGGATATCGTAGAACTCTTTGATCTTGTCATCGGTTCTCCAGATAGAAGAAAGGCAGGTTGTCTCTGTCGTCATAACATCGATTCCGATACGGAAGTCTGCACTTAATTTGCCAACGCCAGGTCCGACAAATTCCATGATCTTGTTATTGACATAGCCATTGCCGAAGGTTGCGCCGATGATCGCAAGGGCAACGTCCTGCGGTCCGACACCTTTCACCGGTTCGCCGTCCAGATAGATTCCGACAACGCCCGGCATCTTGATATCATAAGTCTTATTCAGAAGCTGTTTTACAAGTTCCGGTCCGCCCTCTCCCATTGCCATGGTACCGAGTGCACCATAACGGGTGTGGCTGTCAGAACCAAGGATCATCTTGCCGCCGCCTGCGAGCATTTCACGGGCAAACTGGTGGATAACGGCCTGATGAGGCGGAACATAGACACCGCCGTACTTCTTCGCACAGGTCAGTCCAAACATGTGGTCATCTTCATTGATCGTACCGCCGACTGCACACAGAGAGTTATGGCAGTTGGTCAGAACATAAGGGATCGGGAATTTTTCCAGTCCGGATGCTCTTGCAGTCTGGATGATTCCGACAAAGGTAATGTCGTGCGAAGTCAGCTTGTCAAATTTGATCTGAAGCTGCTGCATATTACCGGAAGTATTATGCGCACTTAAGATCCCATAAGCCATTGTCTCTTTTGCAGCAGCTTCTTTTGTTGTCTCAATACCTGTCTTGCTTTTTACGGCAGTAAGTGCATCGGGTGCATCTGCAATTACCTCAGTACCGTGTAAAAGATAGGCACCGCCTTTGTATAATTTCACCATATCATGTCCTCCTATTTTCTGTTTTCTATGAATTTCATGTGGTCTGCGACCATCAGAGCAATCTTAAATGTCAGGGCGTCCTCAAAGACTCTGACATCCAGCCCGGTCTGCTTCTGGATCTTCTCCAGCCGGTAGACGAGCGTATTCCGGTGGACGAAAAGCTGTCTTGCTGTCTCCGAAATATTCAGGCTGTTTTCAAAAAATTTATCAACTGTGGATAAGGTTTCTTCGTCAAACTGATCAACGGTATTTCCGGCAAATACTTCTTCCAGGAACATCTCGCATAAGGAAACGGGAAGCTGGTGGATCAGCCGTCCGATACCGAGTTCGCGGTAGGATAAAATATTGCGTTCCGGATAGAAGATACGTCCCACATCCAGAGCCATGCCAGCTTCTTTGTAAGACTGTGAGACCTCTTTGAGTTCGGGAATGATGGTTCCGAAGGAAAGCCGGACATTGACCATAGCTTCGGTGTTGATCGCATTCACCAGCATATCAGCAGTCGAACGGATCGTATCATAATCATCCGTACTGTCAAGGGACTTGATCAGAATAATATGTCCCTCATCTACGGCAGTAACAAAATCACCGGTTCCCGAGGAATAAATCCCACGGATCATATCCAGGACGATCGTATCATCCGGATTCTTCGGTTCGATCAGATAGACGACTCTGCGCTGCTCAACTGTAATACCAAGCTTTTTCGCCTGATTGTAGATATCTACGAGAAGCAGGTTATCCAGGAGCAGGTTCTGGATAAAACGGTTACGGTCAAGACGTTCGCTTCCGGATCTTAAAAGGCTCTCCAGCTGGCAGACACTTAAGCGTCCGCTGGTATGCACATCAATCTCATTATTGTGCTCGATTACGAAAATATAAGTCAGTTCATCATCATCATAAACTGGAAACAGACCATAGCATTCATCCAGGTGCTCCTCCGATACGCCGGTAACCTCCAGCTCTTTTAAAAATGAGCAGACAGCTTTTTTTACTGCAGGCTTCTCCTTACCTACAGCTGCAAGCATCACTCCGTCTGTGTTCCAGATGGAACAGTTACACTCGATGATATCCCCTATTTCATTGATTGTTCTCTGTAAAATCTGGTTGGATAACAATCCATTCACCTCTCCATTCTTTTCAATATATGACAAATGGGAGAATTGTGAAATTCCCCCATCTTCTTCTGACAATACAATCTGATATTATTTTAGCAAATGTTTTACACTTTAGCAAGTTAAAATGAAAAACGTTCTTTCTTATTCGTCTTCGTCATCGCGTCTGTCAAGCATGGCAGCAACGATTTCAAGAATCACAGCAAGACCGATCATAGATGCAGCGGCAATCTTGCCGGATGTACCGGTGGCTGCCTGTGCGATGCCGCCGACAACCGGAACAGAAAGCTTTACTTTTCCGATGTAGTTGTTGTAAGGGATCGGATTCATATCTTTTTCCTCATTGGCATCCCCTTTGGTGATAAACTGTCCCATCGCCGGGCTGTTGGATACTACGCGGTGGGTGATGATCGAGCCGTCTGCATTGTTGCTGTAAAAAGCAATGACATCATCTTTGACGATCGTGTCTGGTTCTTCATACCGGACATAGACCAGGCTTCCCGTCGGGATCGCCGGTTCCATGCTCCCACTGATCACGGTGTACATCTGAAAACCAAAAGCTTTCGGAAGCGTCAGCGGAATACAGGCAAGAATCAGTACTGTCAGTAAAACAGTGCCCAGTGCACTGCAAAATGCAGCCACCGGGCTTTTCTTTTTCTTCGTTCTCTTCAAAAAAGACTTCTCCTTTAGTGCCGCGCTTTTTTTATTTTGCACGTTTTTTCAAGAATACGATCAGTCCTGCGAGAGCTGCTACCGCAACAACGATAATGCCGATCCCTGCTGCGATTGGAGTCTTGCTCGTCTTGTCTTTCGCATCGATATTTCCTTTTGGAGTGTCTTCATCATCCAGATCTACCAGAGACTTTGGTGTCTGTTCATCCTCAGATGTTGCAGTATCTTTATCTTTAGCTGTCGTATCCTGAGAATTGTTATCTGTCGTTGTACCATCGGTTGTACCGGTTGTGGTTCCGTCTGTTGTGCCACCGGTAGTTCCGGTTGTAGTTCCACCGGTAGTTCCGGCAGTTCCACCGGTAGTTCCGGCAGTTCCACCGGTTGTTCCGGCAGTTCCACCGGTTGTGCCGCCTGTCGTGCCACCTGCTGTACCGGCATTACCGGTACCTGTGCCAGGAGTTGCTGTACCAGGAACAGTCGTTGTGATGGTGGTTGTTGTTGTAACAACACGGTCTGTAGCACCCGGTTTGTAGGTAAACGTAAATACATTCTCAGATACATTATTACTCAAAGTCTTGGTAAGTGCAAGAGCATCTGGAATATAATTCTCGATATACTGATAAGCGACGATTGGTTTGTCACCGACATTTCCGTAGAAGGTCTGGCTTTCTGCAAGCGCCTTACCGGAAGCATCCTGATAGTTTACGGTGTAGGCAACCATGTCCTTTTTGATTCCATAGGCTACTACATAGTCGGCATCGCCGGTTACATTGTCTAATACAGGAGAAGCAAGAGCTTCTTCATTGTCACGTCCGCTGAGACGGATTCCTTTGATATAGTATTTGTCATCGGTTACCTGAACGTCCTTCAGATTAAAAGTAACAGTAGAACCGGCACGAGAATCCTGCTCCAACTTAGCCAGACCGCTTATCGTTCCTTTATTACCTGCCGATAAAGTTACCTTATAGGTATACCCGTCAGCAGCCATAACGCTCATCGTGGATGCACCGATCGTCATTGATACAGTCAGAAGAGAAACCAGTAATTTTTTCCATCTTTTCATCTGCTTACTCTCCTTTCCGTCTGCGTTTCTTTGTGTTCTTGTTATATGTGTAGATTCCGTATGCCAGAAGGATCAGTCCACTGATGAGTGCAAGCACACAGAAGAGAAGAACTCTTGCGGTATCACCGGTCTTAACGGTGTTGGTAGTCTTGACGATTTTCGTCTTGGTAATGGTATTGCTTACTTTTACCTTTTCCACTGCAAAGTTCATACGAAGCTTTGCGAGCGTGTTCTGATAACCATTGCCCTGTGTCTCACCTTCGATACCGATGGTAAGGTGTACGGTTCCGGTACCATTGGAAGCAAGACGACCGAGGTAGAAATATTTCTCGGTAGAGTTTCCAAGCTCCTTCAGACCTTCACCGGTCTTAGAAGAACCTTCACCTCCGACGGTATCACTGTTATAGAGTACCTTTTCGGTATTGTCACTTCCAACATAAGTCAGCTTGTATTCGTAAGCACCGCCTTCAGCGGATTCCTGTGCTTCCTCCAGTGTCTGGATGATCTCATTGGTCATGTACCAATCGGTCTCGCCTTTATCGGAGTTTTTCAGCTGAACCTTCAATTCGATGCTGTCACCCGGCTGGATCGTTGCCAGCTCATCGGAAACAGTCTTGTTTTCAAAATTGCTTTCCATCTTGTCGCCGGTGAAATGAACCTGCCATCCGTCGGCTCCCTGATAATCCTTTGCAAATGCAGTTGTGTGTACCCCTGCTGCCATTATCACTGTCATGGCGAGGCACAAAATTTTCTTTTTCATACTCTGTACCTCCCTACTGTAAGCTCATTGTTGTTTCGTCGTCTGATACATTCACGTCCACGCCCCAGGCACTCTTGATTGCGTCCTTTGCGTTGTGTGTCTGAACTGCATCCACCTCTGCGTCAATGTGGAAGGTGTAACCATTGTACTTGTAAGTATAAGTGATGGTTTTGTCCTTTACTGTTTTCTCTACCTCTGTTGCAATCTTCGGATCAATGCGGAGTGTGTCAGATAATGCCGGTGTGGTATCTCCGGCTTTTACTGCCTTTGTGTAATAAAGAACGGTTCTTTCGTCGGTGGTCTGCTGATCTGCAACTACCCAGCCGTTAGCGGTAAGGAAATTCAGTTCGATCAGATCTGGTGAAAGAGTGGTGTTCTTATTGCCCTCTTTGTCCTGCCAGCTCTTGGTAAGGATCACACGCACGAAGGTGTCGATGTTACCGCTGTTCTGAACACTGAGCTCTTCTTTGTATTTCTTTCCGGGTGCGAATTTCTCCTTTTCTCCGAGAAGGCCTGTCAGGAGTTCCCCGTTTGTTACTTCTTGCTGGTTCTTAGATGTAAAATCCTGGCTGCTGACGACATCGCCATTCTCTAAAAGAGATACGCCGATATTCTGCATCTCGATCTGTGCGGAATAATTCTCACTGTAGTAGGTGAGTGCGGCACGTGTACTGCCGACAGTGCTTCCAACCAGCAGGAGTGCTGCGGCTGTCAGAACCAGGGCAGGTTTCTTTGGAAATGATTTCTTTTTCTTTTTCATTCTCATTACCTCCTACTCTGTCGTCTGTGTGCTGTCGTCTTTGATTACGTGGTTCCAGTCGGCGTATGGTGTACCATCTTCCTTGTAAAGAACCGGGGTGCATTCCTGGATAACTACGATGTTAAATTCTTCCGGTTTGTCATCTCCTGACGGGAATGTGTATTTGATGGTGAGTTCTGTTGTGGTTGCCTTTGCCGGAAGGACATCGTCGTAATACCAGTAGTCATCGTCACCTTTACCTTTGGTCCATCCATCGTCCGGAGCGTTGTATGTAAGTGCTACCGCTACCGGAGCGAATGCTTTGACTCTTACGAAACAGTCATAATTACCGTTATTTGTAATGGTGACGTGCTTGCCATCTTTAACTGTTTCGTGAGGGATGGTTTCGGTAAATCCCATATTCATCTTCACACCGCCACCGGCTGTCGTATAAGTTGTAAAGTATGCCATTGCACTTCCAACTGCCAGGGTTCCGGTAAGAGCAAGTGTTGCTGCTGCCATGATTAGTGGTTTTTTATGTAACTTTCTCATTCCGATTCCCCCTTTCTAATTTTTTGTGGCTGCCGGTTCAGTGTACTGATACTGCTTATATTTGTCTAGCTTGAAATTATTTCTTATGCCGTAGCCGCCATTGGTACGTCCGTTGTGTTCATTGGTAAATGAAACTTCTACAGCCGTTCCTGCTTTACCAGCTTCTTTTTCGTCAGTAGCAATGATTTTTACAGTTTGATCAATCTGATTTCTGTCAGAAGTGAGTTGGTAACTAGTATAACGAATATTAAATAATTGC
>ULNL01019310.1_pt1 | contig 13393 bp, 9 predicted proteins | sample 1951901 | NCBI WGS metagenome assembly ULNL01 (sample SAMEA4835575, study PRJEB28245) | human gut metagenome | biome: gut microbiome; material: fecal sample | place: Denmark | collected 2008
GGGGATCGATACGAATGAAAAGAAAACAGGTGACAGCAGCATGTCTGATGGCAGCAACGATGCTGTTTTCAGGCTGCACGCCGAATATCAGTGAATATGCAGCGCGAGCGCAGCAAGCCGGAAAGAGCTTTTGGGAAGGGGAAACAACAGACGCTATGGCGCAGGACAGCGATGCTGCGGCAACAGCAGAGGGCGAGACGTCTGCAGCAGGTGAAACACAGAATGACAGTACAGGAACCGGCACCGCTGCAGCGAACGATGATGAGGTGCAGGATAGCGCCGCTGCGACCGATGGTGGGACACAGGACGGCATAACAGCGACCGGCGGAGAAGCGCAGCACGGCGATACCGCGGCAACAGCAGACAGCGAGATGCCTGCGGCCGGCGAAACGCAGACCGACACCGCTGCAGAATCTGCGGCAGCAACAGCTCCACAAATTCCAGCCCTGATGACGGAAGTGACAGACTCCGTTTATGAAGCATACGCGCAGAAATCGGATGCGTTTACCGGCAAGCTGGCGGGACACGACCGTCTGAGCCGCGCAGAAAACGCAGCGCTGACAGCAGTTCTTTCACAGAAGGAGTACGGTGACAAGACGCTTTGCCTGCAGAACATGGCGAAGTATGACAGCAATGCAAATGAAAGCTTTCTGCTGATGTTTGAGAGCACGCCGTTGACAGCGCGCGGGCGGATTTCCGGCGATCTCTGGTATTATGACGGCGAGTCGGCAAGGCTTCTGGAAAAAGGAATCGTCGTGACCGGACTGCAGCAGGTGACGGGAATTGGGAATCCGTTTGTTATTCTGGAAACGGAAGTCTCCGGAAAAAAACAGGTGGCTGTCTGGACGGTAAAAGATCAAAAGTGCGAAAAGTTTCTGGAGGATGCCGAGACGATCGAAACGACAAAGGACGGCGTTTGTACGTTTTATCCTGCGGAGAAGACTGTGTACGATCCGCTTGTTTCGGAATGGGACAGTGCAGAAGAGACGGTTCCTGTTTATTATGAAAGAACAGCGGACGGATTTGCAGAGTGTTCGTATCGGGAGCTGACAGCGTCGGAATATTTGACGTATGTGTCTGCAGAGGATTCGGATGAAGAGGCACAGGCGTGGAAGGAAAAGCTGGAAGAGCAGTTCTACACGCAGACGGATGAAAATACAGAATATACCTATTGGTTTTATGCAATTGGGGAGGACAAAATTGCCTATCGCTGCAGAGAAGCCGGGCAGTCGGTCGGACAGGAAGAAGGAATCGATCATGCGGTTGCGAAGTACAGCTGGTGTATCAGCAGCCTGGATCAGGGAAAGCTGACCAGAGCATCGGAGACGATCAGCGGGGATGGATTTTTCTTCCCGTCGAGATTGGAGCAGGAAGAAGCGCTGGAGAGCCTGGAGGATATTCCAAACGAATTTACGAAAAACCGGTTGAATAAAGTGCAGAAAACAGCCCGCGCGACGGTCGGTCAGGCGGTTGCACAGATTCTGGAGGTACAGGAGTACCCGGACGATGCGCTGTGTTTTGCAGAGGCGGCGGATTACGATGGGAACGGCAAAAAAGAAACGTTTGCGGCGATCGGCAGGTACGACGGAGCGTTCGGCGCGCCGGTATGCGACCTGTGGTTTGTCGGCGCGGACGGCGCAGTTTTGGAAGAAGAGAATTTTGCCTTTAAGGAGCTGGAAAAGCTGGGAAGCGCTTTTGTGCTGTATCGTGGCTACGAAGTGTCCGGCGTCAGCGACATGCTGTTTGGCGTGCAGGAGCAAGGAGCAGTGCGCCTGTTAAAACAGATGGGGCACTTTGAGCTGGACGATGACGGCGATCTGATGGCATGGACTGCCGGGACAGAAGCCGCGCCGGGATATTATGACATCAGCCTGCGCACACTGACAGAGTATCGATTAGAAGAAATCCGTGAAAAAGAGCTGTTACAGTATAAAAACGGCAAAGCAGTGTTAAAGAGTATCCTGCGGCAGGTTGGATCAGATTCCGGGAAAATACAGATTTTATCCGGGGAAAACGATAGGATTCATGTCAACTTTTCGGACGCGGAAGGAAGCTGGTACGAGACATGGAAAGTGGAAAACGACAGACTTGTACTGACAGACAGCGGAGAAGGCAGTGTAAAAGAGGTTCATGAAAGCGGTGATGTGTCCGGACAAAACGCAGTCAGTCAAAACAACGCTGTATCTGACCGGGAAGCAGACAGCATCAGTGAAAACAATGCGGCAGCATCCGACCGGACAGGCAGCATTGGTACGAAGTCTGTGACAAAGAGCGGGCAAAAGTCAGAAAACGGGACAGAAAGCCCTGCCTTTGACTTCTCTGCGCCGGATGGGACAGCAAAGGAAACTCAGACAGAACAAGAATAGGAAATTACAAAAATATGGCATTTGCACATTTGCACGTCCATACAGAGTACAGCCTGCTGGACGGTTCCAATAAAATCAAAGAATATGTAAAACGAGTCAAGGAGCTGGGCATGACGGCTGCGGCGATTACCGACCATGGCGCAATGTACGGTGTGATCGATTTTTACCGTGCGGCGCGGGCAGAGGGTATCAATCCGATTTTGGGCTGTGAGGTCTATGTTGCGCCCAATTCCCGTTTTGACCGGGAGATTACCGGCGGGGATGACCGGTATTACCATCTGGTGCTTCTGGCGGAAAATAATACTGGTTACGCGAATCTGAGCAAAATCGTCAGCCGCGGTTTTACGGAGGGGTACTATTACAAGCCGCGTGTCGATATGGAGGTTCTGGAGGAATTTCACGAGGGAATTATCGCGCTGTCTGCGTGTCTGGCAGGTGAAGTGCCGCGCTATATCCAGAAAGGACTGCCTGAGGAAGCAAAAAAATGCGCATTAAAGTATCAGTCGATTTTTGGGAAGGATAATTATTTTCTGGAACTGCAGGATCATGGGATTCCGGAGCAGCAGACCGTAAACATGGCGCTTTTACAGATGTCGCGAGAACTGGACATTCCGTTAGTATGCACGAACGACGTGCACTATACCTATGCGGAGGACGCAAAGCCCCATGATATCCTTTTGTGTATCCAGACCGGCAAAAAGCTTTCCGACGAAAACCGGATGCGTTACGAGGGCGGTCAGTATTTCGTCAAAAGCGAAGAAGAGATGAAGGGACTGTTTCCCTATGCGTGGGAGGCAGTGGAAAATACACAGCGAATTGCAGACCGCTGTCATGTGGAAATCGAGTTTGGTAAGACGAAGCTGCCGCATTTTGATGTGCCGGAGGGCTATGATTCCTGGGGATATTTGAACAAGCTGTGCACTGACGGCATGAAAGAGCGCTATCCGGAGGACGACGGCACGCTGCAGAAGCGTCTGGAATACGAGCTGGGTATTATCAAGCGCATGGGATATGTGGACTATTTCCTGATCGTGTGGGATTTTATCAACTATGCCAGAGAAAACGGTATTCCGGTAGGACCTGGACGTGGAAGTGCAGCTGGAAGCATCGTTTCCTACTGCCTGCATATCACGAATATTGATCCGATCCGTTATAGCCTGCTGTTTGAGCGTTTCCTGAACCCGGAACGAGTTTCCATGCCGGATATCGATATCGACTTCTGTTATGAACGCAGACAGGAGGTCATTGATTATGTCGGACGCAAATATGGAAAAGAAAAGGTTGTGCAGATTGTCACATTCGGTACGCTGGCGGCAAAGGGTGTCATCCGCGACGTCGGGCGCGTCATGGATCTGCCGTATTCCTTTGTGGATTCGATTGCAAAAATGATTCCGAACGAGCTGAACATGACGATTGATAAGGCACTGTCAATGAACGCAGAGCTGCGTAAGCTCTACGAGAGCGATGAACAGGTGCACGTGTTGATTGATATGAGTAAACGGCTGGAGGGATTGCCGCGCCACACCTCGATGCACGCAGCAGGGGTTGTGATCTGTCCGGAGGCGGCAGATCATTTTGTACCGCTTTCACGAGGGTCGGATGGTTCGATCACAACGCAGTTTACGATGACGACGCTGGAAGAGCTCGGACTGTTAAAAATGGACTTTCTGGGGCTTCGAACCCTGACAGTAATCGACCACGCGGTCAAGATGATTGAGCATGACACCGGTGTGAAGCTCGATATGGAGCATCTGGATTATAACGATAAAAAAGTGCTGGATTCGCTCTGCACCGGCAGGACGGACGGCGTGTTCCAGCTGGAAAGCGGCGGGATGAAAAGCTTCATGAAGGAGCTAAAGCCCCAGAACCTGGAGGATATCATCGCGGGTATTTCCCTGTACCGTCCCGGGCCGATAGACTTTATTCCAAAATATATTAAAGGAAAAAACAATCATGACGAAATCACCTATTCCTGTCCGGAGCTGGAACCGATCCTGTCTCCGACCTACGGCTGTATCGTGTATCAGGAGCAGGTTATGCAGATTGTGCGCGACCTTGGCGGCTACACGATGGGACGAAGCGACCTGGTTCGTCGTGCGATGAGCAAGAAAAAGCAGTCTGTCATGGAAAAAGAACGGGCGAATTTCGTTTACGGCAATCCCGAAGAGGGCGTGCCCGGCTGTGTGGCCCGGGGCATTCCGGAAAAGGTCGGTCTGGAAATTTACGCGGAAATGATGGATTTTGCAAAATACGCGTTCAACAAGTCCCACGCTGCATGCTACGCGGTTGTCGCTTACCAGACGGCTTACCTGAAATATTATTATCCGGTGGAATTTATGGCGTCCCTAATGACTTCTGTAATCGATAACCCCGGAAAAGTGGCGGAATACATTCTGGTCTGCCGCCAGATGGGAATCGCGATTCTGCCGCCGGATATCAACGAGGGAGAGCCGGGATTTTCGGTATCGGGAAAATCAATCCGGTACGGACTGACTGCGATCAAGGGTGTAGGACATCCGGTTGCGGACGCGGTGATCGCAGAGCGGAAGCAGCGGGGCGTGTTCAAAAACCTGCAGGATTTTCTATCCAGAATGTCCGATACGGAAGTCAATAAGCGCAACGTGGAAAACTTTATCAAAGCGGGTGCATTCGACAGCCTTGAGGGAACACGCAAGCAGTTTATGAGCGTATTTGTGCAGCTGATGGATCAGAATCAGCAGAATCGGAAAAATAATATGGCGGGACAGCTTTCCTTATTCGATCTGGTGGACGAGTCGGAAAAGAAAAACTATGAAATCCGCTTCCCGGATGTCGGGGAATATTCGAAGGAAATTCTTCTGACCTTTGAAAAAGAAGTGCTCGGTGTGTATGTCAGCGGGCATCCACTGCAGGAATACGAGCAGCTCTGGCGCAGGAATATTTCTAATACGACGGCAGATTTTATGCTGGATGAGGAGACAAACAGCGTCCATATTCAGGACGGAGCAAAGGCGGTTATCGGCGGAATTATCGAGGAAAAGAAGATCAAATATACCAAAAACGATAAGGTGATGGCGTTTTTACAGGTGGAGGATCTGGTTGGAACGATTGAAGTTATCGTTTTCCCGAAAACCTATGAGCAGTACGGCAGCAAGCTGATGGAGGATGAAAAGGTTCTCCTGCGGGGGCGCGTTTCCGCAGAGGAGGACAAAGACGCGAAGCTGATCTGTGAATCCGTGCAGACGTTTGACGAAATCCCCAAAAAGCTCTGGATTAAATTTCCGACGATGGAAGCCTATCAGCAGCAGGAAAAAAAGCTGCTTTCGGCAATCGCAGCTTCCGACGGCAAGGATACCGTGGTGATTTATGTGGAAAATCCGCGCGCGATGAAGCAGCTTGGGGCGAATCAGACCGTTCATGGGGACGAGGCGCTTTTAAAGCAGCTGGAAGAGCTGTTTGGAGAAGAAAACGTAAAGCTGATGTAAGTTTCACAAAACCATTGAAAAGAAAGCCCGTTTCGATTAAAATAAAAAATGGTTTTACGGATTTTGAAATCTTAAGATTGAAGTCCAGCCCGCAGCGGCAGACAGGAGGAACAATGGCAGCTAAGATAAAGACAATTGGAGTTCTTACAAGCGGCGGAGATGCGCCGGGTATGAATGCGGCAATCCGTGCGGTTGTTCGGAAAGCGATTTGCAACGGCGTCAAAGTAAAAGGCATTAAAAAAGGCTATCAGGGCCTGTTAAATGAAGAAATCATAGATATGGATGCCCGCAGCGTTTCGGATACCATCCAGAAGGGCGGTACGATTCTGGGAACCGCACGTTGTCTGGAATTTAAGACCGAAGCCGGACAGAAAAAGGGCGCGGAGATCTGCCGCAGACACGGCATCGACGGTCTGGTTGTTATTGGCGGCGACGGCTCTTACAGAGGTGCGCAGGCGATGTCCAGACTTGGGATCAATACGATCGGTCTGCCGGGCACGATCGATCTGGATATTGCATGTACCGAATATACGATCGGTTTCGACACGGCAGTCAATACCGCGATGCAGGCAATCGATAAGGTAAGGGATACGTCTTCTTCTCATGAACGCTGCAGTATTATCGAGGTAATGGGCAGAAATGCCGGTTATATCGCACTGTGGTGCGGCGTCGGCACCGGCGCGGAGGATATCCTTCTTCCTGAAAAGTACGACTATGACGAGCAGCAGCTGATTAACAATATTATCAACAACCGGAAAAAGGGCAAAACCCACCATCTGATCATCAATGCAGAAGGTATCGGTCATTCTACTTCCATGGCGAAGAGAATTGAAGCAGCAACGGGTGTGGAAACCAGAGCAACCATCCTGGGGTACATGCAGCGAGGCGGCAGCCCGACCTGTCTGGATCGTTATTATGCTTCTATCATGGGCGCTTATGCGGCAGACATCCTCTGCGCAGGCAGCTCGAACCGTGTTGTGGCTTACAAACACGGCGAATTTGTAGACTATGATATTGAGGAAGCACTTGCGATGCAGAAAGAAATTCCCGAATATCATTATCAGGTCAGCAAAGCGCTGGCCACCTGACGATACAGGACGCAAAGGGGCGGCTGCACACGAAACGTGTGTGGCCGTTGTGCGTTTTCATAAAGATCAACGGAGGAACCTGCATGATTACTGCAGCATCCAACAGCCGGATCAAAAGGCTGGTACAATTGAATCAAAAGTCGAAGCTGCGCAGAACGGAGGACGTTTTTCTGGCAGAGGGTGTGAAGATGTTTCTGGAAGCACCGAGAGAGCAGCTGCAGGAGGTCTATGTTTCGGAATCCTTTCTGGAAAAGTGCAGCTGCCGGGAGCATCTGGAAGAGGTTGGATACGAAGTCGTTTCCGACAGCGTTTTTTCTAAAATATCGGATACCTGCACGCCACAGGGCGTTTTATGCGTGCTGAAACAGTTTCACTATAATATAGAAGAAATGCTGCGGGACAAAGCACCGCTGTTTCTGCTTCTGGAAAATATACAGGACCCCGGCAACCTCGGTACGATGCTGCGAACCGGTGAGGGCGCAGGCGTTTCCGGGATTATCATGAGCAGGGATACAGTCGATTTGTACAACCCGAAGGTTATCCGTTCAACGATGGGCAGCATCTACCGCGTTCCGTTTTATTATGCGGACGATTTTGCGGCGGCGGTTCATCAGGTACAGCAGGCGGGTGTAAGCGTATACGCGGCGCATCTGCGCGGGAAAAATTCCTATGCCTGTCAGGATTACACAAAGGGGACAGCATTTCTGATCGGTAACGAGGGCAACGGCCTGCGGGAAGAGACTGCAGAGCTTGCGGACTGTTATATCCGAATTCCGATGGAGGGCAAAGTCGAGTCGCTAAATGCGGCGGTGGCGTCTTCGATTCTGATGTATGAAGCGCATCGGCAGAGGGCGACGATTGAAAAATAACATTTTTCAAGCTCGGGATTTGTGTCTGCGCGCACTTGACACAAACTCGACATGCGCAAAAAGCGTGCGCAGAAATGAGAGGCACAGATGAAAATCGGTTTTATCGGACTTGGAAATATGGCGCAGGCGATGATTGGAGGAGTTTTGAGAAATCACCTGGCTGTGCCGGAGGAAATTTTCGGTTCTGCAAAAACGGCGGAGACGGAAAGCAAAGTGCATGAAATGTTTGGCATCACGGTGACAGGCGATAACCTGGAAACCGCGCGGCAGGCAGAGCTTTTGATTCTTGCCGTAAAGCCGCAGTTTCTGGAGAAAGTGATCGGACAGATCAGCGACCTTGACCTGACCGGTAAGACGATTCTGAGCATTGCGGCAGGCAAAAGCCTTGCGTGGCTGGAAGAGCAGTTCTGTGCGCCGCTTCCGTTTGTGCGTGCGATGCCAAATACGCCGGCGCTGGTCGGGGAAGGCTGTACCGGAGTCTGCTATGGCAGCAGGGTAACTCCTGAGATGAAAGAAAAAACGGCGGCTGTCCTGGACAGTTTCGGCAAGACGGTTGAGCTTCCGGAACGTCTGATGGATGTGCTGACCGGCGTTAGTGGCTGTGCGCCTGCCTGGATTTTTATGCTGATCGAGGCGATGGCGGACGGTGCAGTTGCGGAAGGCATGCCGCGCAGCCAGGCATATGAATGCGCTGCACAGGCTGTGCTCGGCAGCGCGAAGCTGATGCTTGAGACCGGAAAGCATCCGGGAGAGTTAAAGGATATGGTCTGCTCCCCGGCAGGCTCCACGATTCAGGCGGTACGCGTTTTAGAGGAAAAAGGCTTCCGCGGCGCAGTGACCGATGCGGTCATCACTGCGGTGGAAAAGTCCAGAAGCCTGTAAAATAGTTTGTTACAAAAATGTTAAAAACAGGAATAAAGGAAGATCTGATGGAAAAAATAATCCCGTCAGGTCTTCTTTTTTTGATAAAAAATCGAAAAAACCGCAGAAAATGGCTGTCCTTTTTATGAAAAGAGAATTTACTATGTTAAAGCGGCATTTGTTGAAAACTTTGAAAAATAGTAAGAAAAAGGCGATGATTTCGGAGGTTTGTTGTAAAAATATCACAATAGAAGAAAAACCTTTGTGGGGAACTAACGGAAATTTGTGGTTCCGGGTGAACGACTTGACATTTGATTGTAATATTGCTATCATATCATGCGTAACAATTGTTAATAAGTTTGTAACAATTGAAACAGCTCTGTAACAAGGAGCGTCCCACAAAAGCTCCTGAATTTCACCGGCAGAATGGCTGGGGAAGCAGAGTAAGATTTATGGAGGTAAGAATGAACGGAAAAGGCAGAAAGTTGTTTCGTAGTGCAGTCGGCATTTTAACATCTGTTATGATGATGGGTGCATATACGACAACCGCTATGGCAAGTGGTATCGGTGTCATTGATGCGAAAGACATGCTGGACATTCATGCAGAAGCAAATACAGCGTCTGCGGTGATTGGTCAGGTCATGGAGGACGGTCATGTGGCGATCCTTGCAAAGTACAACGACTGGGTGCAGATCCAGGCGGGAGAAATTGCAGGATGGGTACCGGCTGAAAATCTGGTCGAGACAGAGATTTCCAACGAAGAGGCTGTTGCAGCCAATGAGCAGGTGATCGCTGAACGGACAGGAGCAACAGCATCCGAAGATGAATTCTTTGCAGAGGAAGAAGTACAGCAGGATGAAACAGCAGCTTTACAGGCAGAGGCGAGTGAAGCAGCACAGAATGAGATAGAAGAAGTACAGACAGCCGAGGAAGCAGCACGGCTCGAAGCGGAAGCGCAGGCAAAGGCAGCAGCCGAGGAAGCAGCGCAGCTTGAAGCAGAGGCGCAGGCAAAGGCAGCCGAGGAAGCAGCGCGGCTCGAAGCGGAGGCGCAGGCAAAGGCAGCCGAGGAAGCAGCACGGCTCGAAGCGGAGGCGCAGGCAAAGGCAGCAGCCGAGGAAGCAGCGCGGCTCGAAGCGGAAGCTCAGCAGGCAGCTTTGGCAGCCCAGACCGCAGCGATATCCGCAGAGGAATTAAAACTGCTCGCAAATATTATTTACTGTGAAGCAGGCAGTGAATCCTACGTTGGTAAGGTTGCGGTAGGCAATGTCATCATGAACCGCGTCAAGAGTGCATCGCAGCCCAATACGATCACCGAGGTTGTTTACGCAAAAGGACAGTTTTCCCCTGTTAGAAACGGTTCGCTGCAGAGGGCACTGAGCAGTGACAAGGCAGATGCAGCCTGCTATCAGGCAGCAATCGAAGCATTAGCCGGTGCACAGCCGGTCGGCGGCAAGCTGTTTTTCAGAAGAAATAACGGTCGTTCCGGACAGGTAATCGGACATCACGTTTTTTACTAAAACAGTATCATAGCCGGGGCATTTGTCCCAACAGCATTGTAAGGGAATCGTCAGAAGATGATAGGGAAAATCCATTGCTTCTGACAGAAAAAGAACGAAAAAAGGCATGTGGAAAAGGATTGTTTTTCACACGCCTTTTTTGTATTCATGACAATAGAATCCTCGCAGGGCGCACACTTGACAGTAATTGACGGATTTGATATGATGACGCTAATCATGTAATATAATTGTAACATTTGATGAGCCGATTTTGGGAGCGCCAAAGGCGCGGAAAATCAATGGAGGTTCAGCTATCGTTGCTGTCTGCGGATATGAGGGGACGGAAAGGATCATCGATTTATGGGCTGGAGCAGAAAATGTGAGAAAAGGGGGAAGCACTGGTTGCGGGCTGCAGCGCTGGGAGTCGTCTTTTTGTGGACGGCCGGAAGCAGTCTGCAGGCAGAGGCAGAATCGAGCAAAAGCGCGCACTGGCACAAGGGCGTTGGCGTGGAGGCGTGGCTGACAGGAGCGGATAAGGAACAGGTCAGTCAGAACGCAGCATCCCAAAATGATGTGGCAGATGCAGCGATCGCCGCAGTCGGCGGGCAGGGAACGGATGTAGCGTCCGACAGTGCGGACAGCAAAACCAAGGCTTCGTCCGGCGATGGAACGAAAATGGACGGCCTGACCGGAACGATCGTGATGACGAGCGTCCAGAATGTATTGAATGTCAGGACGGAACCGGACAGCGAGGCAGAGCTTGCAGGGTATTTGTATGCAGACTGTGGCGGTACAGTGCTGGAACAAAAGGACGGCTGGACAAAGCTTGAGTCCGGCGAACTGACCGGCTGGGCGAACAACGATTATCTGCTGTTTGGGGAAGAAGCGCGGAAAGAGGCAAAAGACGCGGGACGGATTGTGGCAACGACCAAAACAGGCGCTTTGCGGATCCGGAAAGAACCTTCAGCAGATGCTGCGATTTATGATCTGCTGGAAGAAGGTGCAAAGTATGAGGTCGTGGATGAAGAGCAGATCCGTTTCAGCGAGGATCAGGAAATCACGGCGGACTGGGTTGCGGTCAATTACGGCGGAAAGACCGGATATGTGTCTTCGGAATATGTCCAGGTTAATTTTGAAATCGATTACGGAGAGACGGTTGAGCAGGTAAAAGCGCGCGAGGAAGCGGAAGCTGTGAGACTGCAGGCGGAAAAAGAAGCTGCCGCACAGAAACAGAAGCAGGAAAAGGCAGCGCAGGCGGAAAAGGAAGCGAACAAGGCTGCTGCACTGGCTGCGGACGACAGCGTGCTTTTGGCGGCGCTCATTCAGTGTGAAGCGGGAGAAGAGCCCTACGAAGGACAGGTGGCTGTCGGCGCAGTCGTGATGAACCGGGTCAGAAGCGGCGCTTATCCGAATACGGTCAAGGGAGTTATCTATGCTTCGGGACAGTTTACACCGGCGGGAAGCGGACAGGTTGGACGCGTTGTCGCAAGTGGAAAGATCAAGGCAAGCTGCCTGCAGGCGGCACAGGAAGCGATGGCGGGAAGCACCCCGGTTGGAACGGCAACGCATTTTAGACGGGCAGGAAGCAGGGAAGGTATTGTGATCGGACATCATGTATTTTGGTAGACGGGGCATGATTTTTGTAGTATGATAGTCATAAGTCACAGGAAAGGAGGAGTTACATGACGGAAGTATTTGCCTGGCTGGCTCTGTTGATTTTACTTGTGCTGATTGAGCTTGCGACGATGGGGCTGACGACAATCTGGTTTGCAGCCGGAGCTCTTGTTGCGACGATTGCAGCTGCCTGTGGTGCGCCGGTTCTGGTGCAGGTCATCCTGTTTTTGGTAGTGTCCGTGCTGATGCTTGTTTTTACAAGACCGGTTGCCATGCGCTATTTCAATGTTGGAAGGGCGAAGACCAATGTGGACAGCATGCTTGGGGAACGCGGTATCGTGACCGGCAGGATTGATAACCTGCACAGCTGCGGACAGGTTACGCTCAAAGGCATGGAGTGGTCAGCAAGATCTCAGGAAACTGAGGGGACGATTGAAGAGGGTACCGTCGTCATTGTAAAAAAGATCGACGGCGTGAAGCTGATCGTTGTTCCGGACGAGATCGAAACAGAAGAACCTGTAACAAACAGCAGAGAGACTGCTGACAACATGCGGTAAGACCGCGGAAATGAGGGTAATTATGATAGGTGGATTGGTAATACTCATTATTTTAATTCTTGCAATTGCAATTGTAGCGTCCTGCATCAAGATCGTACCGCAGGCGCAGGCTTATGTCGTAGAACGTCTCGGCGCATATCAGGATACCTGGAGCGTTGGCCTTCACTTTAAAGTGCCGATTGTCGATAAGGTTGCAAAGCGCGTACTGTTAAAGGAACAGGTAGCGGATTTCCCGCCTCAGCCCGTTATCACAAAGGATAACGTTACGATGCGAATCGATACCGTTGTCTTTTTCCAGATCACAGATCCCAAGCTGTTTACCTACGGCGTTGAAAATCCGATCATGGCGATTGAAAACCTGACCGCGACAACCCTGCGTAACATCATCGGAGACCTGGAACTGGATCAGACACTGACCTCCCGTGAAACGATCAATGCCAAGATGCGTGCATCCCTGGATATCGCAACCGATCCCTGGGGCATTAAGGTAAACCGTGTCGAATTAAAGAACATCATTCCTCCCGCAGCAATTCAGGATGCGATGGAGAAGCAGATGAAGGCAGAGCGTGAACGCCGTGAAGCGATCCTGCGTGCCGAAGGTGAAAAGAAATCTACCATCCTGGTAGCAGAAGGTAAAAAGGAATCCGCAATTCTGGAAGCAGAGGCAGAAAAACAGTCTGCAATCCTGCGCGCAGAAGCAGAGAAAGAAAAGATGATCCGTGAGGCAGAAGGTGAAGCGGAAGCAATCCTGAAAGTCCAGCAGGCGACTGCAAACGGTCTGCGTTTCATCAAGGATGCAGGAGCGGATGATTCTGTACTTCGTTTAAAGAGTCTGGAGGCTCTGGAAAAGGTTGCGGACGGCAAGTCTACAAAGATCATCATTCCGTCCGAAATTCAGAACATGGCGGGACTGCTGACCAGTGCGAAGGAGCTTTTAAGCGACAAATAAGCTCACACGTACCATCTTCGATGCTATCCGCTGCCTGACAGCGTATTTCATCTTTACAAAAAAGGACCGTACATTCTATAATGAATGTACGGTTTTTTATTTTATGATGCCAGGGTCAAAAGGTCTAAG
>ULNL01022636.1_pt1 | contig 12785 bp, 7 predicted proteins | sample 1951901 | NCBI WGS metagenome assembly ULNL01 (sample SAMEA4835575, study PRJEB28245) | human gut metagenome | biome: gut microbiome; material: fecal sample | place: Denmark | collected 2008
CAATGTTGTCCGAGAACAACATTGCGGCACCATTTGTGGGTACACCGTTTTTCAGCAATTTCCATTTGGCCAAAATCTCTTCTATCGAGGTACTCATGGCACTTACTGGAATACGACCGCCCTCTACGCCAAGACGTATACAACCTCTGATATGTTTTTCGTTTAAATCTGCAAGAGTGACACTATCTGCCGTTTGTCCCTCCCAGGAATACAGTTGGGGTTGATGCGCACGAATACGCTCATCATACATATCGTGCGGCATGACTTTCGTTGTACTTTCGATTTTGTAATAAGGACAACCATGAAAGGTGTGTGGACGCTCGCCCCAAACCCAACCGTCGAAGTGCATTGCAATAATTTTGTTGCCAGGATAGTCTGGCACATCAACATATTCAATATGGACATCAACAGCTGGGTCAATTCCTGCGAGAGCCTGAGCGATTTCCCGTTGGGTGTTATCTGTAACTTCTTGCCCGATTATCTTCAGTGACTTAGGTGCAACACCAAAAATCAGCCATCCTCCCTCGGTATTGAGGAAGGCGCATGCCGAATGCATACCGTCCTTCAACTCACCGGTAGTTTTCTTTAGCTCCAGAGTCCGCGACTCATCGGATGCTATTAGTTTTTTTATATCGTCAAGTGTCATTGCATTTTCAATAAGTTTTATATTCCAATTTAAACTTTTTCGATGATCCAACCGAATTTATCCTCGACATATTCGCAGAATTTATCAAATTGACCACCCCATTGGTGGCAGACAGCAAACTCGACTCCGTCGATAGTTGTAAATTGATTTGAAGAACCAAGAAAGTAACGATTCTCGTCATCAAACCCCTTTTTTATGCGATACTGTATGCTCTCAACGGTATTTATAACTCCATAGCTACCTTGAAGCTCTTTAGGAAATACATCAAGCATTTCACGCCAAGTTACTCTAGGATGGAGTTTCATATAAATAAAGGGAAACGACAGAATGTACGATTCGACGCTTGTTCTGTGGTTCGCCTCCGTTCAGAGAATATTTTGCACGGCCTATAACCGCTACATTATTCGAATGCTTTATTTTTTGGGCTGATGAGGTTGTCGTTGGCTCGTTGTCATCCTTTTCTTCTATGTCGAAGGTAACCTCAATGCCAAAATATTCACCAATCTGTTTCATCAGCTCAATTTTATTTGTTGTGCTGCTATGGGTGTTGAGCCAATAGCCTCCGTTTAGCGGTTTGCAAAATGCGATATATTTTAGGTTTCTAGTCTTATCAACAAGATAGCCACCACGGAAAGGAATTTTCATTTGATATACCAGTTCTGGGCCAACAAGATTGATAAATTCGATGAACTTTTCGGTGGAATTGCCGTTTGAGATTATATAATCATTAAAAGAAATAGAATTGATAACAATCCAAGGGGCACGAGTTTGCTTATCTATCTCTTTTATGGACTCAGTAGGTGAAACTATTTCTGCTTTGAGTATTGGTTCGACATCCGTCTCTTTTTTATCCGAAAAGTATGTCTCAATGAACTGGATATATAGACGAATAGTTTGAGGAGAACCCGAATTTGTTCTCTTAGCCTCAAAGTCAGCCTGAACATCGTCATAAAGTTGTGATAGTATTCGTAGGTCTGTTAGATTATAGAGATAACCGGAATGATGATATTTTAAGACCTTATTCCGCATGTAATTACTTCTAGTAGCTGTACAATACACATTGACCGTAGATGGAGAATAGCTTCGTCCGTGATTATTTTTTATCATTGATAAAAAAGCACGAAAACCTCCTAATGTACATTTGATGTTTTTAAGTGATGCATCTATGCTTTGCTCTAGCTCGTGTTTTACGGGAACTACAACAATGTTTGATGGAGAAAGATTTTCTGTATATACATCAGTCATTTTGTCTTTGATAAAATTACGCACTTCCATCTCATGCTTCTTGGAGAAAATCCAACCAGCACCTTCGTGCAGTTTATCATTGAAATATCCACCTATCTCTTTGAATTTTTCAGAGTAATGCATGGTATCACCATACACAGCTATGGCCTTATCAGAATATTCAACTATGCGAACAATTGCATCCGTAGCAGATGTGGATGCAGGTTCCGGAGTGATAATCCCCGAATAAGTAGCATCTGTTTTCTGCATCTCAATAATACCATCATCTTGAGAACTACATTCGTATTTGTCTCGGACAAATACAGTAGAGCCGGATTTGCAGAAAGAATAATCAAGCTGCTTCCCGCCATCGAATTGCAAACTCATATCAACCGAGCACCTCAACCAAGATATCTTGCGGCTTAGAGTTTTCATCATTTCCGGAAGCACATCTTCTTTGAGATATTGCAATTCAATGTTGTTGATTTCTTTACGTATTTCTGCAACAACATCCTCCCCGCCCTCTTTCAGTCTGTCGAGGGATTCATATAGCTCTTTCAGCTTTGATATGTCGGTATTAGACGGCATTACTTTAATTCAAATATTGGCATAGGTTTGGAGAAGGAACTTTCATGGTCGATGTTTGCACATTGACGACGAATAATATCTCTACGATGAACAGCCGGTTTTAAACAATATGTATAAAACTCAGCAATATCCATATCCTCCTTTTTGAGAATGTGTGGAAACAGTAGCTTCAGATAGGCTGAAGCAATACGCTTTACGGCTTTCAGATGGCGCATATCGGCACCCTCCGGAACTGCGATAGATTGATTTACAATTGTAGCATACTCCGTTGCGGTTCTGAGTTGGTGTAAGACCTCCGAGAAAAATTCTACGTTCAAGGTCCAGTCGCACAGTGCCATGTCATTGGTAATGCGTGGAAGCAACCAACCTTCTATAAACCCGTGGAATCGGTCGAGAAGAGCAGACTCTTTAAATGCTTCTGGAAGTTCTTCTACATAATTATCGGACATTGGGAAACCATCTTCCGATAAAGGTATATTACCAAGAAGAATCAGGCCACACTCAGACATGAATTCGTAATTATCAACGTTCGTCTTACCGTATTCGAGATAGTTTTTAAGGATAGAACGCATCTCCATGGTATCAGTGAAAGTAATAGACTGAATCTCATCAAGTGCTACAAGGTCATGATGGAGCATAATTCCTGGTGTTTTGCGGGACTTGTCATAAAAGAGCTTGGCACGGGAAACTTTACCCCCACCAATAAGCCAAACGAACTTTGACAAATTGCCGAAAACATAGGATTTACCAGTGCCCTTGGGTGCCAGTTCAATCAGGTTTAGACGAGGCTCGATGAACGGTAGCAAACGAGTCAGAAACTCCAGTTTTTGAGTTTTGCCAGAAAAGGCTGATGGGGTATACTCCATAGCCGAAATAAGCACATCAATCCATTCATCGGTTGTAAATTTCTTACGGCACTCTCTGAACGAATTGAGATCAAGGCGTTCGAGTGGACGGAAAGGTTTATATTTCGACATTTCAATATACCCTTTCTCCTTATCTTGCGGTGGAATATAAACAAGTTTGATAATTCCCCATTTTTCTCCGTCAATCAAATCATCGGGATTTTGGTCTACAACATGCTGTGGTATTTCCGTATCAGCCATCTTTATACCCATTTCCGGAATTTGGAACTGTGTCTTGTTTTTGGCGATGTTTGTGCTTATCTCAAAACGAGTAAGCAGAGTAATAACATCGCCTTGCATGAGGCGGCTACGAATAGCATTCGGATTAAGAGGTATGTGTTCATCGAGGAATTTAACAAGAGCATCACGACGTAGTTTGCCGTTCTGATCAATATGCGTGGCTATCAGATAGTCCTTGACAAATGATGGCAGATTACGACCAACGAATACTTCATTGTTGGCTGGATTCTTATAGACAGCAGATTCTCTGAAAACCTGCCTGATTTTATCACCAATTTCACTCATAAATTAGAAATCATCTAAATCAAGACTTGAGTTAAAGCCCATACCAAAGAATTCAATCTCCAATTGTACAGGTTTCCCTCTGAAAGGAATAACCGTTATGTGATGTTTGCCCTCAGTTGCATTGGGGATGATACCCTCCCATTGCATACCATGACGAATAAGAGCTATCTCTTGACCATTGAATATGGCCTTGGATGACAGAGGCTCAGGAATAATCTTAAATGCAACCTTCCTGTCAGAAATGGGCACCTTAGCCTCGACTGGTACAATCGTGTATTTTAGAGACTTCGAGGCATCATCATTGGAAATAACAATGAATGGAACAAGCACTTCTTCAGGTGTGGCACCCCCATGAACCTCGCGAGTTGGCTTGGTGCCAAGCGACTGATGTCTGAGAGCTACTTTATATTTCTTATGGTCGCGTTCATTTTCGTGAACCACGAAATCGGTGTCGCTGACCATCGTACAATCATCTGCAAGTGGTACATATCGGCCTTCATGCTTTGTTTTAGAATCAATCTTCAGTGAGTTGCACTTGCGGGACATGGAACTAAGTCCATGATCCGAAACGATAGCGATAGTGTGTTTACCGACTTTATTATCGTCAAGAATTTTGTGGATAACTGTTTTAACAGTTTCCAGTTCTGCAATTAGGGTCGTATATTTTTGATAGCAGCCTTCGTGTGCCAGTTCGTCGAGCGCATTGAGTTTAAAGATGAGATGGTCATCAACGTCAAACGAGTTAAGATGCGTGTTCGATGGAATGGTTGTGCGAGCGATTTGCGAAAGTACGGTTTCATAACTGCTCTGTGAGTTTTCAAGCAGATAGTGAATGAACGGAATAAATTCTGCGCCGAGGCCGTCCACCCAATAGATTTTGTCTATGGGGTAAACTTGGCCATTTTGAATTTCATTCAGCAAATCGTGACTATCCTGGAACGAGTAGTACCAATTATAAAAAGATTCGGCACTCATGTTGCGTTCCTCCACAATTTCCTTGAGTTCTTCAGTATAATTATCAACCATCTTTGCCCTGCGGAATCGCTCTAGATAATCAGCTGCCCACGAGGCTATAACTTTGGTCGCAACAGATTCATAAGCAGTAAGATACCCGGCGAGGTCGGGATAAAATTCTTTAAGGCACGAAAAACCGAAGTCTTTCTCAGCCCTAAGAACATACCAGCCGAGAAACAAGATTTTCTCAAAGTCAAAGGTGGCAGTACAAAGTCGTTTTGCTTGAGAAAGGTTATCGTCCTTTTGAGCTATTTCAATGATATGATTCTTGACCCATGACTGGTGTTCCTCAGGAACAAGTGTGCGGAACAATTCGCGCTGAGATTGCATAATATATTTGCGGCTGTCAAAGTTTTGAAGACGTTCCGCATTAGTCATATAGAATATCCGCTCGGTGAGATTGACAAATAATGTGTTGGCAATCTTAAAGTCGTCGATCTCATGAAGGATATCGCGCATATAACCCGACAGTTCATCCCCTTTGTAAGCAAGTACGTAAGCTTTAAGAAGCCAACGCTCATAAGCTAGTGTTTCATCTTTTGCCCAAAGCAAAAGAATATCGTTTGCAGTTATCGTTTTTCGATTAAATAGGTCTTCAACATAGCTCGGAAAGTCGAACAACTGAACGGCGTTCTTGCCGATGTTTTGAAGCATTGCGTCCCAATATTCCAATTCTGATTCCTTATATTCTATGGGTAATGATATTTCAAGGAAGTCTGTTATGAACTTATGCGAGTTATCTACAGGCTGGAATGTGAATATTGAATCCGGCTTGGCATTCGGCCAGCGATTTAGAATTGGTGATGCGCCACACAAGATTTTATCTTTAGGTGCCTGCTTCTTCCAGAAACTAAGCCAATCACGCATGGTAGGCAATGAGCAAATATTAAGCTTGTCAGGAATGGTGTAGTTTTTGAATCTTGAGACGTATACCATTACCTTATCGTCCTTAGGCGTATAATACTGCCATATGGGGGCGCTCTCTTCAATGCGTCCAAAGGATTTGAGGAAATCTGTAAATCGATTATGCAGCCCGATGATGGGAATATAAATTCGCTTTTGAGGATGTGCAATATCTTCAGATAAGATAATATCATTAAAGAAACCCTTGAACTCGTCCTCTTTGAAAAATCGAGCAAGTTCAGAGAAGGGTGTTACGATGCTAGAAACCTTCAAGTTCCGTACGGCATCGCTCAGAGTGTCAATGTCAATAGTTTTGTCCGAGCCTAACGCAAGCTTTTCAAGATCGAACTTTTCCACGCCAAGTTCCAAAACAAGAAACTTGGTTAGTTCTCGAAATGCATCAAAGTTATTCAACATGATGAAGCGTACACAATATCGTTGTGCTAGCACATCATGTGACTTTATGTCAACGCTAATGGCCTCCTTAAGGTCATCAAGCGAGTAAAATACTATTACTTTGTCGGTTGCATCCATTTTTATAGTCGGTTGAAAAAATCTGCGGTTTCAGGATACTGTTCCAGTAGATTAAGTATGGCCATTTGCCACATGGTGTTTGGCATATTTGTGGTCTTGATTTTCTCTTTGGCCTGCTTAACGATGTCCGTTTTAGAGGTCTTGTTTTCATTGCTAGAGTCTCCATCATTACCACTATTGTTGCTGTTTTCACCATTGCCGCTACCATCATCGCCTTTCTGTCCGCCATTACCAGAGGTTTTACGGATATAGAACTGGTAGATGGCTTTCTCAACATCGGACTCTTTGCGAAATGCAATTTCACTGGGGAGTTGCGAGAGTTTTTCAAGCATCTCGTTCCACCATGCTTTCTCGATTTTGACACCTTCTATGCTATCAACGAAATTTATGAATCCTTTTTCGTAATTGTCAACATTTGTGATAAGTATTAGAAGCTCCACATGATTGTTTTTGATGTCACGATAAATCGCTTTGATTTTTTCGACTGGAGTAGCTTCCTGGGCAAAGATTGCAATAAGAGATTGTATCGCATTTCTCAAATCTTCTGACAAACCGGGAATATGGATAAGAGTCCATAGCGGTTGTTTTGCATATAGTTTGCAGAATTCTTGAATGTACCATTTTGCATTGTCAAGACTTTTAACATCATCTAGTTTTGCCTTAATTGTGTGGCCAAGGTCGAAAGTGTCATAAAGCAACTTAGTAAGGTCACTTTCTTCCTTCGATCCAAAACGAAGAAACATCTTTGGGTTTGAATCAGATTTACCGTCCTTCCACATCTTGAATAAGTCGGTTACCATGGTACACAGTGCCTCATCAGAAATGGGCTGCGAGATAGTGGTTTGAAACAACTCAGATTTATATTTGCGGAGAGCGTATGCTATAGCTGCACAATTCAGCATGGAAGTGAACATACCATAGGGCGGTTTTATGAACGAAGCGAGCACTACAGGCAAACTAAATTTATCAGCATATTCCTTGCGTGCTTTTTCCATGCATTTTTCTACATGATGACAGATTTCTACCAGCCATGAATGCCCGTTAAGAGCATTTTCCGAAAGCATCCCATCGGCTTTGATAAGTGTATTTCCGTTTTCCTCAAAGAGATATTTTAGTGGCGAAGCATTGCTGCCGTGCGATGTTAGTTGGTCACGGTTTTGCGCCTGTAGTATTTGTTGGATAACTTTCGGACAGTTACCGTCTTTGTAAAATGTCATGGGAGGCACTACACCCTTTGGAAAACGCATTGTCTCAAATCCCATGTTATAAATCTTAGCACAGAGCTTATTGTTAAGGAGGTCAGGAAGTTGGTCAATAGTGCCTTCACGATAAGATTCGCCATTGAAATAGACATTATAAGTGTTGTGCCGAAGTTGTGTAATCCACTTTGAAACAAAAGCATGAGCTGCTTTCTCAAACTCCTTAGCCTCAGATTCATTGAAATGACTACGAGCAACTTTAGATGTAGCCACAGCATCAATGAATTTATTATATGCTTGTGTTGAGAATGTTTCTTCAGCAAGCACAATAACCAGATTTTCAAATTCCCTTGAGAAATTGTTGAGCAGAGTCGATTTTATTTCACGGTTTTTTTCATCTTCGTCGAATCGATCACTCATCTTCGTGATGTCCTTCGCCTTGTTGTCGGTGCTTTGAGATTCTACGCGGTGAGAGATAAGGAACAGGAATACGTTGTGATGCTGTGATTTTTCTGCGATATTTTGGAGAAGGTTGATTCGGTCACTTTTTAATGTATCCATCACAGATGTGAACTCATCCCAAAAAATGATGAGCCCGTTAGCAATACCGCGCTTCTCTATTTCCTGTTCAACTTCAGAGAGCCATTCTGCAATTGCAGTTTGCTCAAAAACAGAGCCAATGGTTTCACGGATGGAATTTTCAATGGTAATATACATTCCTGGATTGTAGTTCCTAAGGAATGTAATGGCTTCATCAGCGGTATTAATGTTGTCGACAAGGTCTTTTGCGTTGGGGATGACTTCTTCCTCAAAAATGCGTCGATGCCCCTCAATCCAGTTTATGGCGGCTGTGAAATCAGAATTAACTACGAAGTCTGGCTCAACAGCCTTAACAGCTTTTGACACCTCGCGCTGTAGCGACAGTGTGAAGCGTGGAATGTCATATGCTTGTTGAACGCCTTTAAGCGTTACGGCAAAGTAACGTTTGTTTTGACGAAGGTTTCTTACTTGGGATTTAAGCGCCGGATCATTGATATTTTCTATATATGTCTTGATTGAATCATAGTCATCACAAAGCAGGTGCTTGACTACTGCACTTGCGTGACTTTTACCGGTGCCGAAAGTACCGCGTACCCAGATGCTTCTTCTTTTACTTATTTCGCTGCTGGTAATTGCGGTGAGCGAGCGTTGTAGCATCTCATTGAATTGAGCCGTTGGAATGAATGATTGCCACGAAGAAGGCCCTTCTTCCAATATGTCATATACGGGAAGGAAGTCCTGCAAGTGGATAAAGTCAGAATATTTTGTTGCCATAGTAACCTAAAGTCGATTATTTCAGCATGAATTTGATGATGTCTTCCGAAGTGAAATCTTCGCGGAGAATGATATTATCGAGTCCCATCTTCAACTCCGCACGAAGCACCTGATTCTGTTCCTGTTCAAGTGAGCGTAGGATTGCCTCGAAGTCTTCACGCTCGATACCGAACTGACGGACAACACCTTCCGTCTGGGCCGGATTATAGAATTCAGAAACAGTCAACGAGTAACATTCTTTTTTCTCGGCATAGCGATAGAGGGAATATGCAACGGTCGCTAAGGCGAGGTCATTGTTTGTGATACGGCGTACAGATGTCTTATTCCCTGCTTTTATAACCTTTCCCACGCCAAGGACTACGCCAAGAGGACTTTCTTTGAAAGTGTTAAGAAGTGATTTAAGAGCGTTGTCTCTGGTGCTATCAGGTATAAATGAGAAGGACTTGGCCATCAGTGCCGAAAGAGCTTCTCTGGAGTAGTCATACTCATAGTCCACTTGAGAACTGTACCATGAACAAAGTTCATTATCATTACACAAGTTGACCCATACAATTTGCCAAAAAAAACTAGGATCCTGATGATAAGCACCAGAAATAGCTACAGAGAGATAAGTAGGTTTTTTGTCTTTAGCAGATATGAGACCTGCACTCATCATCCAATTAGAAAAAATCGGGAGTTGTTTCTTCTCGTTCAGAATTTCTTTCGCTTCCTTGTTTAGGAAAGTGTCCGGGCTTTTATAGTAGGCCTGAACCCATCTATTTCTAAAGCCAAAAGTATTGAACTTTTTGATTGAGTATATATTCATGTCGTTTTTTGATTTAGCAATGTTACTTGTTTGCTTTATTGAGTTAGCCACTATGCATCCATTGTCTTTAAATGTTAGACATTTATGACAATGAATACATTTAGATGCATCAACGGAAACGCACGGCACTACAGATAGTGCCCCCGATGGACATTCTACTTCGCATACTTCACAATGGACACAATAAGCAGTTTTGTTTATGACTCTTTTTAAAAGACTCACAAACACAATATCTTGTCCACAGTTTTTCACTAATATTTGAAGCTTGTTATCTATAAGCTCTACAGAGAATGCATATACTTTATCTCTAAATTTAAGGGATATCTCATATAGGCTTTTTGAAAGTTCTTTGATTGAAGATTTCCCAAGAACCTTTATCCATTGGAAGAAGTCTTCCTTAGAGTTTGTTATAATCGCAAATAAATCATTATCTGTTATTTGATATTCTATGACAGTTGAAGATGTATGCCGATTACCTCCTGCACGAACCTTCCATTTACGCTCTTTGAGATAAGTATCAATGCCTTTAATACCTGCTTTTTTAGCATTTTCTCTTAGTTTTTCAATAAATGGTTTAGCCGTTTGTGGAAAGAATTTGTGATCAAGACAATCACCCAGTTCAGAACTCAGAGGGCATATAACGCACCCAACTCTATTAAGTCCTTTCCGATATGCTTTATTGATTGGAAGATTATGGGTAAGAATATAAAGCCAAACTTCAGTAACAGACCAATCGAAAATCGGCCTAACATTCACAACATTACTATGTTTAACACCTTTACCAATTCTCGCATATGTTGCTCGAGTAGAACTTTCTTCAGCTCGAACACCTTCGAAGGCAATAACATTAGGTTGTCTACCTTTACCACTTATTTCCTTTAATAAGCGATAAAGGGGAGCAGTTTTCATTACCGCACAACACCAGCGGTGAATTTTGCTTGGAGTATCAAGTTCATCCCAATAATAAAGAACCGGTTGATGATTTTTTGCGGTAAGGAACTGTAAAGACGGATATACGGCTTGGTATTTATCTCGTATCTCATCATACAAGCTTAACGATGTTGGGAGTTCATAACCTGTGTCCGAATAGATAACATAGTATCTATCCGGCGGTATAACCCTTGAAACTAGGTCTAAAACAACTTGTGAGTCTTTACCTCCGGAAAAGGAAACAATAACAGACTCTATTTTACTGTTATAGATTTTTCTTTTACCCTGCTTCTCTACTTCATCTTCAGGCATAATATCAAAGGATCCGCAGTCTTCTAGAACAATAGTATGCCTCTGATGACTCTTTTCGTTAAGCTTAATAGTTAACTGTTCATATTCAATATTAGGATTAGATTTCTTTTTTGTGACATGAGAGTCAAAGACCTGATCAATAAATTCCATTGCCTCATGTTCGATTAAGAATAGACTATCTTCATTAACTTCAGATAGCAGTGTCAGGTTCGTTGGTTCCAACGCAATATTTGCAACAATGGAATTCACCTTGGGCGAATCAAATAAATTTCCACCAATCGTTTCCAGTACAAATTCACCTTTGTAGAAATAGCGACGGTCACAAGCCCATAAAAGTGGTTCCTCACAATGAGGATACTTCCAGCCTATCCGGTTAAGTCCAAGAAAGTCAAGTTCTTCCCAAAATACAGGACGTGGACAAACATTTAGAGCCTCGCCAGACGGTGGCGCCATCGTCAGTCGAACGCCATTGTTTTCTTTATCCCATATAACCTTAAACATATGTCAATTACTTTGTTGGGCATAATAATTCTCTCACATCCACATCTAGAAAGTGGGCTATTTCTTGGAGTTGTGTAACCGATGGCTGAATTTTATTATTACACCAACGCGACACCGTGGTTTCATTCTTGCCAATAGCTACGCAAAGTTGCTTGGCCGAGACTTGTTTTTCTGCCAAAACAGCTTTAATCCTGTTTACAGGTATTGGTTTGTTTTCTGTTTTCATTATATTACAACTTCTTATAATGATTTGCAAAATTATCTCAAATATCTGAAAGAGCCAAAGAATAGCCTAAAAAACAGGAAAGGCAAATTCGAATTCTTTATATTGAACTTTCAATACGGCATATTTTGCTTTGACAAAATATCTGTAAACCTTCAAAGAAAAACATCTGTCTATAACAGCCATATCCATATAATACAGACACAGTCTTTATTATTTTTCTGATAGACAAATCCCATTATTGAACCATTAATATGTATCACCTCATTTATGAAATTTCATAAAACTCCCATAGGCTGATAGGTATGTTTCTCCTGTTCTTGCTTTTTGCTCCAGTCTTGCGACTTGCTTCATGGCATAAGAGCGAAAGAGTAATCGTACCTTTTGTGGAACAGAGGAAGCTCGGAAGTATAGTTTTATAGAAAGTCCTTTCATTGTTCTATGTTCTATCCTCGTTTCTTTCCATATATTGAGTTCCTATTTTTGTCCTTATCCTTGTTTTTATCTCTCCACGGCAATTCGGATGTTGATTCTCCACCCGTGCCGACATGAGCTTGTGCCGGACCACCGGAAGCAAGCATAAATGCCGCTCCAAGCAACTGTGCCTGTGCTTCGTTCACCTGTTCCTGCGGCTCGAAAACGGCATTGACAAATTCCTCGTCCGTAATCTGACCGTTGAAATGCTTTTGAGCCACATCATAGTCTATCTGGAATTTGGTGTCCTCAAAGAGTTCCTCTCCGACCCGTGTCCAGATATGAAGCGACGGATTCCGGTAGTTGGATACATTGATGCGCACAAGTTCGGCACCGGATGAGAGGCTGTAACGCTGAGGGTTTGCCTTGCGGTCAAGTTGGTCTATCTGCTTCCTCTGCCTGTCTATGACGGCATCCTTCTCCTTGGAGTGCTGCTCGGCGGCTTCCGCCCTGCGGATGGCTGCGTCTATCTCCGCTTGATAGCCGTTCCGCAGCTTCTCGATTCCTGATTTGTGCCGTTCCTGCAACCGTGCCTTTTCTGCCTGAAGAGCCTTAATCTGTTTATTGAGTTCGGCAATCAGCCTGTCCTTGTCAGCCAGTTCCTTCTTTGCCTTGGCAAGGTCTCCCTTACCGAACCATGCAAGAATGGTGTTCCTGCCCTCCTGCGCTTTCTCCACATCGGCCTGCA
>ULNL01023718.1_pt1 | contig 12740 bp, 8 predicted proteins | sample 1951901 | NCBI WGS metagenome assembly ULNL01 (sample SAMEA4835575, study PRJEB28245) | human gut metagenome | biome: gut microbiome; material: fecal sample | place: Denmark | collected 2008
TGTCTGTCTGAAAATCGGGGAGTATTATAGAAGTCAATGCTGAAACGGCGAGGCTTCAATCCGGCTTTATCATTCGGTGCATTCTATGATGACAATATCGTGGCGTTCACGTTTAATGGTATTGGTAAATACTATAATGGCAAACTTACTGCATACGATACGGGAACAGGTACAAGAAAAGAGTTCAGAGGGCAAGGACTTGCCAAAAGAATATTTACGCACTCTATGCCATTCCTGAAAAATGCCGGTATAGAGAATTATTTGCTTGAGGTGCTTCAACATAATAAAAGAGCGTTAAAAATATATGAAAGTCTCGGTTTCGAGATTTTACGAGAATTTAATTTCTTCACTCAAAAGAAGCAACTGGTTGTTAACCATCTATCTGACAAACCTGCCAAATGCTCCATCGTCGCGCTGAAGTCTGAAGATATTTTGTCAGCCCAATCATTCCATGATTTTACCCCATCCTGGCAGAATGACATTGAATCTATTAAGAGAGCAGGTGATGATTTGGTGACGTTGGGAGCTATGGTTGATTCTGTTTTGTCAGGATACTGTGTTTTCTCTCCAAAGTCCGGTGACATTACCCAGATAGCTGTTGATCCGACTTTCCGCAGAAAAGGCGTCGCATCTTCCTTGCTAAAACAAATGATTGAGATGACTGAATCTGAAATAGTAAAAGTAATCAATGTCGAATCTCCAACTCCTTCTTTGGACGCATTTCTCGCGTCCAAAGGTGTTTGCCTCGCCGGTAAACAATTTGAGATGGTTTTGACATTATAAAAATGTAACATCAAATGACACCGAAAGAAGTACTGGAGAAATGGATTGATTGTTTCAACGCGTCCGACGTGGAGGGAATCGCCGCGCTATATGCGGACGATGCCGTAAACCATCAGGTGGCGAACGCTCCCGTGGCTGGAAAAGAAGCCATACGCCGGATGTTTGCCGGGGAGTTCGCAACGGCTAAAATGGTTTGTATTGTTGAAAATATTTTTGAAGATGGAGAATGGGCTATATTGGAATGGAAAGACCCATTGGGGTTGCGTGGTTGCGGCTTCTTCCATATCAAAAACAATCTTATTGTATATCAGAGGGGCTACTGGGACAAACTTAGTTTCTTGAAGCAACACAATCTTCCAATCGAATAGACGTTTTGTAATGCCAAAACACTTTTACAATGCCATACATATCAGTTGAAAGCGGAGCATTGACCGCCGAACAAAAGAAAGAACTTATTGAGCGGCTGACAGCGACAGCCGCCGAAATAATCCATATTCCGGCGCAGTTCTTCACCGTAACCATTAAGGAATTGCCGGATGAGAACTTTGGTATCGGCGGCAAGTCGATTGACGAAATCAAGCGAAATTATAAATCTTGATTTGCAAATAGATGGATAATGAAATTCGAAAATAAGAACTATATCTATTGGCTATGCGCCACAATTATCGTCATGTTCATGCTACCTTTCGTTGAGGCTCAGCTCGCATCGGAGTGTAGCGGCATGGTGTTGTGTATGATTTTGTTTCATGACTTCATAAGGTAATTGTAAATGGAAAGAATCACTGATCAATGCATAGTCGCTCGGCAGTTTTCTTAAATAATACAAAAACACCCAATTTTACATTATTGGGTGTAAAATTGGGTGTTTGTTTTGTAATTTGCTGATTTCCAACATTTATTGCGGAGAGACGGGGATTCGAACCCCGGATACCCTTTTGGGGTATACACGCTTTCCAGGCGTGCCTCTTCAACCACTCGAGCACCTCTCCTTTTCGGGGCGCAAAAGTAGAGGAAGTTTTTGGATTTACCAAATGTTTTGAGCAAATAATCAATCAGAAAATATATTATATTCGAATATTACAAGTAAAAAATAGAAAAAGGCTTCTATTATCAAAAATAATTATTACTTTTGCACTACCACTTATGTATGATAATAAATGCGATATATGCAACGGAAAGGCATTAAGCCCTCGACGATGCGTTTATCGCATTTATTGTTAGTGCATGAGTGGTTTCTATATTAACAAGTCGAGGGCTTTTTTAGTTTCCTCATAGTATGATTTTATTTTCTTTATATACTTGTATAGTCCTCTTAAAGAGGCTATTATAAATTTTGTCGTTTTCCCGTCTTACTTGTGAAAGCAGGACGGGATTTTTTATCAGCTTCGTATGAAAGATCTAATTGCCAGACTTTTGAGTTATAGAAGAAACCTTTTGTAGACGAATATCAGCAGAAGAAGCACCTACCATAATAGTATAGTCTCCAGAAGGGTGTACAAAGCACCCTTTCTCTTCATCCCAATAGCGAAGCAGATCTTTCTTTAATCGAATGGTCACTTTGCGACTTCCCCCTCTTTTCAGCGAAATACGCTCAAAGCCTTTAAGTTCCTTTATAGGCATTATCTTATCTCTTTCCGGAAGTTTCACATAAATCTGCGCAACCTCATCACCAGCATATTTTCCCACATTCTTCAGACAAAATGAAACATTTACTTCTTGGTTGCCTTCGGTTACTTGCAAATCGGAATATTTAAATGAGGTATAACTCAACCCGTAACCGAAAGGATAAAGTACGTTACCCTTAAAGTACTGATAAGTGCGCCCTTTAGTAATATCATAATCATCAAATGGAGGAAGCTCATCTAAACTTCTATAATAAGTCAACGGCAAACGACCACCCGGATTATAATCGCCAAAGAGAACTTCTGCTACCGCCTTCCCTCCACTCTCACCAGGATACCATGCATTGATGATAGCAGGTATATGTTCATCCATCCAATTAATTGATAATGAACTACCAGCAACCAATACAACTACAATATTAGGATTTACCTTATAGATTTCCTTCAAAAACTCCCGCTGATCTGCTGGAAGTTGAATGTCAGATCTGTCCTGTCCTTCACGTTCTATCGCCTTATTAATGCCCAATACAGCCACAACTTTCTCACATTCACGTACTACTCTTCCTGCTTCACCGTACAAATCCAAACGAGTCTTTTTCCCAATTTGCGGAACTTTCCATTGTAATTTGGCAACAGCATAGTCACGATTATCGTAATATTCAGCTTTCAACCGATAATCTCTTCCTGCTTCCAAATAAATAGTTGCCGTATCTGTACGGATTGCATGTCCCTGCCATGCATCAATCAACATTTTATCATCAATACTCAAACGACATCCATCATCGGACAAAAAACTAAAAGTGTATTGCCCCGTAACCGTAGGACGCAATTTACCCGTCCAGCGAACAGACAAAGGGGATTTGGGCAGGAAGGGATCCGGTGCCTGATTAGCAGGTTCAAAATTAATCCATTCCTCTTTCCTTACTTTTGGAATACCTTGCAAATTCGTGTTATCAAAATACTCTGCTTTCAACCCCTCAGGGAAACTAGCTCCCTGAATGAGTTCCATACCATCTACTGCTGATTTCCATGGAGCATATACAACCTTTACAGTATCACCTACCCTATCCTTGATACCCTGCAAAATAGAAACCGGAGCAATGACCGGTAGCCCACTATAATCACCGAACTCACTGCGTCCTGCATTAATGCCCACCACTGCAATGGATTTAATTTTCTTAGCATCAAGCGGTAACATCTTGTTCTGATTTTTTAGTAGTACGATACATTCACGAGCAGCATCTAACGCTACCTTTTGATGTTCCTTAGAGCCTATCACTTTGGGAGATATCTTGGTATAAGGATTGTTTTCCCCACTATCAAATAGTCCTAACTGCATACGTGCCCTCAACACACGATAAGCAGCCGAGTCTATGTCGGCATCAGTAACCATGTATTGTCGGTAAGCATTTAATAACGGCGCATCATACACATCATCACCACATTCTAAATCCAGTCCGGCCTTTATAGACAAAGTAGCGGCAGCTTCCTTTGTTTTCACATACTTATGAGCATTAACCAACAAAGCAGGGCCTCCACAGTCAGAGACCACATATCCTTTGAACCCCCAATCTTCACGTAATACTTTGGTCAACAACCAAGCATTCAACGTACAAGGTACATCATTCAAAGCATTATAAGCAGACATAATAGATGCAGATTTTCCTTCCTTAACACATGCTTCGAAAGCCGGAAGATAGTACTCGCGTAATTGCTTTTCTGATATTTGCGGATTACATACAAAGCGATTATGCTCTTCATTATTGGCAGCAAAATGCTTAGGAGTTGACACTATCTTCAAATAACGACTGTCATTTCCTTGCAACCCTTTCACAAAAGCAGTTCCCATAATACCACTCAAATAAGGGTCTTCACCATAAGTTTCCGGAGTACGTCCCCAACGTGGATCACGCGCCATGTTTACCGTAGGAGACCAGAAAGTGAGTAAATCACTGAACTGACTATTTTGTTCACGTCCTTGATCCAGTTCATTCCAACGGGCACGCGCCTCATCAGAAATAACAGTAGCCACTTGTTTTTGCAATACAGGATTCCAGGTTGCAGCCAACCCGATAGCTTGTGGGAAAACCGTAAATCTACCAGGACGGACTACCCCATGAAGCGCTTCATTGCCATGATAGTATTTTGGAATATCCAAACGAGAAATGCCCGGTGAAGTGGCACGCAGCAAACTTATCTTTTCCTCAACTGTTAAACGCGACAGGAGATCCATAATACGCTCATGGATTGGTGCTTTCTCATTTTTATAAAGTTCTTGGGCTTGAACCGTTCTTGCTAAACAAACGATAAAAGCCATTAAACCTATAAAAAGAACCTTTTTAAGTGTTTTCATGATGTTTTATTTGTTACTTATAGTTCTATCTACACAGAAGATAGAAATCATATAATACAGCCAACTACTCCAATTTATAATTTCTCAGCTGATGGCGGTACCGCATCATTAGCACTACCCCATGACTTATTAGGTCTGTTACCCATTATCAATATTAGCTTCCCTCCATCTTTTATATCATCATGACTAAACCAAGGCTTATTCCACTCTTTACCATTCAGCGTTGCCGACTGAATATATTTATTTTCATCAGATGCATTTTGTGCCTCTATCTCAAATACTTTCCCATTGTTCAATGTCACTTTAGCCTCAGTAAATAACGGGCTGCCAATATTATAAGCAGGAAATCCCGGAGTTACCGGATAGAAACCTAAAGAAGAAAAAACGACAAAAGCAGACATTCCGCCACCATCCTCATCTCCCGGAACTCCCATCAGGTCATTACGGAACCAAGTTTTCAGCATTTGACGAATACGTTTTTGAGCTTTCCATGGTTGACCGGCATAATTATACAGATAAGGGATATGCAGTGAGGGCTCATTAGCCATCGAGAACTGTCCTACATTACCTGTATGGTCGGGCAACTGAGCATAAAAAGAATATTTCCCACGTCCCAGCGGTTCACGAAAAGTTTGATCCAAATTAGAAATAAACAGCTCATTACCACCCATTAAATCAATCAGATCAGCCACATTATGAGGAACATCCCAACGATACACCCAGCCATTATTCTCGCCATAATACTCACGAGCCCCCTGACCTCCTGAATAACGGTAATCAAACGGTTCAATCCATTTTCCATTTTTATCTTTAGGGTGAAAAAAGGCAGTTTCGGCATTATATACATTACGATAATTATAAGAACATCTCAGATAATGAAGCATGTCTTCTTTCTTTCCCAAAATATCCGCTATACGCGACAAACACCATTGGTCATAAGATGTACCTAATGTTACAGCAATCGGTTGACGTTTCTCAAAATGATGTACATTCGGATCTGTTTCTTTTTCTCCGGCCTGAAGCGCCGGGATATATCCGTTTTTCTTATAAAAATCATCTATCCAACCAGCAGCCGCACCTGACCAAGGAGCCAGCGTTTTTTCTTCTATCCCCTTGCGACAAGCCTCATAGGCTTTCTTCAAATCAAACTGCAATCCTTTAGCGGCAGCATCAGCTATAGTTGCTACCGCATGATTAGAATTCATACGACGGGAATCGCCTGTTATCTCAGGAAAAGTAGGCATCCACATATTTCCCATCTGCTCTGCCATAAGCAAATAAGAATTAATTACATTTTTTTCTGTTTCCTCATCAATCAACAAACGCAAGGGATGAGCAGCACGATAAGTATCCCAAATCCAATCATCCGTATAAAAAGGTTCACCATTGTCTTCATGTATCTTTCCATCAAATGCACTGTAATAATGCCCATCCTCACTGATACAAACCGGACGTTCAAACACACGATAAAGTGACGTATACAGAATTTGTTTATCGGACTCTGCACCACCTTCTACCTGAATATCACCTAAAGCTTCATTCCATACTTGACGACCTTTCTTTACCAAAGCCTGCAAATCATAGTCCGGTAACTCACGTTGTAGGTTCTTCTTTGCCTGTTCTTCACTTATAAATGAAATACCATAGCGCAAATTTACCTTTTTAGTTCCGTCAGCAAAATGCAGAACGGCACAAGCGTTACGGCCTTCAGCATTTTTTTTAGAAGTATCTAGCTTACCGTTAACTAAAATACCTGTTTGCAACGGCGCAATGTCCGATTCAACATACAAATACACACACGTATTGTTCTGCAATTGCTGATAACCGCTCACAAAACCATCACCCGCCTTGATAGCTCCATTCTGCGAATTAATCATCATATAAGCAGGTTTATTGGGTTGCCCATACTCTATCTGATAAAGAGCAGATTGATGAGAAGGTGCATATTTTACATTAATTTCTGCATCATCAAGAAACACCTCATAATAATATGGCTTCAATTTCTCATCATCATAGCTATATGCTATAACCGGACGAAGGCTATCCCCCTGATAAGGACTCAAATTAAAAGCAGAACTGCCACGATGGCTCGTCACAATTAAAGGCAACCCGTTCAACTGATCCGTCGTATAATCAGCGCGTTCAGGATAAACACGAAGCATACTATTCGGTAAATGGATAGTAGGAAAAGTGGGAACCAGCAAATGACTGATATTTCCCATATAGGGATTTACATAGTCAACTGGAGCTCTACCGATTATTTTTTGATTTTGTACTTCTCCGCAAGCACCCAACATGGAAGCTAAAACTACGGAAGCTAAACAATGCATAAATTTCATAACAACATTTTTGTTTATATTCATTTGTAATATAATAGATAACCGACTAACTATTTTGTCTGCTCTACCACTTGTATGGTACCATCCGGATTGTAGTACAGCTTATCTACACAAATAGAGCGTAGATTACCTTTCCCCGAAATAGAGCTGTTGTGATAGAAAGCATACCATTCTCCCTTATATTCTACAATGGATCCATGGCTTGTGTCACAACCCGTAGGCTCCAGATAAATTCCTTGATAAGTCCATGGACCCAATGGAGAATTACTTGTTGCATAATTCAGGCGGTTAGCTCCTTTCCCATTTTCCGCATGATTATCAGCATAAGACAAATAATAGATACCGTTTCTTTTATGTACCCAAGCTGCTTCATGGAAATCTTTCAAACCTTCCATCGGCCGCAACGGCTCAGCCAGTTCCATCATATTGTTTTTCATTTTGGCCCCAACACAGCGGCCTCCACCACCATAATAGAAATAAGCCTGTTTATCATCATCCACGAAAACACAAGGATCTATCATGGCAAAACAATCGTTTTCCATGCCAATCATCTCAATAAATTCCTCATGCACTGTAAAATCCTTAGCCGGATGTTTACTGGTTGCAACTCCCACTCTCCAAGTATGGTTCCAGTCCGTTCCACTGGGATGGGGGAAATAATAATAATAGGTTCCATCTTTATAAGCACAATCGGGTGCCCACATAAAACCTCCTTCCTTTCTTCCCCATGACACTTGCGAAGAATTCAAAATTTCTCCATGATCGGTCCAATTCACCATATCATCTGTGGAAAACACATGGTAACGATCCATTAAATCACACCCCCGCGGAGGATCTACATCATGGGAGGCATAGACATAAAGCCGTCCATCTTCCCACACATGAGCGGAAGGATCAGCTGTATACATGTGAGTAATAAAAGGATTAGGTCCCAAAGTAACCGTTTTAGCTTGTTTCGAGCCATTACACCCTGCCAATACGAATGAGAGGGCAAGTAAAGTAAATAGGTAATTTTTCATATGTAATCAATAATTTTATATTTATACTGGCAAATTTACAGCCACATACTTAATAAAGGTCTTAATTTGGACTTAAGGCATCACTATTTTCAGCCTGTAACCCACAAATACACTACATCACGTATAAATCCACATATATGCCTAAATAGATAGCACTTTATACTTAGTAGCAAATACAACAGATTGGTTACTGTCTTTATCTACAATAAAAGGTATCAGTTTTTCTTCTCCCGGAGCAAGTTCATAATGTACTTTATCTCCCGTTTTCCGACCGTCGACATACATTTCGACCTTTCCTGTATCCATTAAAGTACCATTATTCTTGACAGAGATCCATATTGTTCTCTGCTTTGCCAGCAAGTTGTCTTCCACTTTGGATAAAGCCAAATCGAAGTCTGCCGCAAATCCATGGTTATACTCTAACATAACAGATAGACCTTTTTGTGCATCCTCATATCCCAAACTATCTTTGATACGGTCTTTAGCTATATATTGGGGACTAACACCACCAACTAATATTTTGAATGTTCCTTTCTCTACAACCCTGTCCATGTTGTCATTAAGTAGTGACAATTCATAAGGAGTTAATTCAAAAGAAATACTCTTGGACTCTCCCGGTCGTAAATGAACGCGTGTAAAGTCTTTCAATTCAGTAATACGTGTTTTTACACTAGCATACATATCTGTTACATACAATTGAACAACCTCATCACCAGCACGATAACCTATATTCTTCACATTCACGTGCGCGATGATATTACCGTTCTCCCTCTCTTCCACTTTCAAATCCGAATATTCAAAAGAGGTATAACTCAAACCATATCCAAAATAGTAAAGAGGATAATACTCCAAATCTAAATACTCATAACGACGGCCGGAAGTTTTAAAGTTGTAATAAAGCGGTAACTGTCCTACATGTCGCGGGAAAGTCATTGGCAAACGACCGGCAGGATTGTAATCACCAAACAGTACATCTGCCGTAGCAAGCCCTCCTTCCTGCCCAGGTAACCAGTTAACAATAATAGCCTTACATAACTCCGACTCTTTTGTCAGGTTATAAGGGCGACCTATTTGAAGCAGTAAAACAACAGGCTTTCCTGTTGCACAAACAGCTTCCAACAGCTCCTGCTGCCTGCCAGGCAGAATCAAAGTTGCATAATCATGATTTTCACCAGATGTTTTATAAACGTCTGTCGTAGCCTCGCTGGTAGAACAATCGCCCAAAACCAACACTACTACGTCCGACTGGGCAGCAACTTTCACCGCATTGGGAATGTTTTCACCATTGGAACCGGTAAATTCACATCCCTGCTCGTAGAGAATTTTCGTCTGATTACCTACGGCCTGCCTAATACCTGTCAAAACAGACTTCAACTGACCAGGACGAAGTTTGGGAGTATAATCACCCGGCTGAAGGTTGTCTGCTCCGGGTCCCAATACGGCAATTGTACGCACATGCTTGGATAAGGGCAACAAATCATCCTTATTCTCTAACATAACAATAGATTCTCGTGCCGATTGACGTGCAATTTCCTTATGGCTGTCCGAATTCCAACCCGGATATATCTTATTCCAATCCAAAGGTTCCTTATGTTCTTTTTCAAATAATTCATTACGGAACATCATACGCAACATTGTACGGCAAACATTATCAAGATTTGCCATATCAAGGCGTCCATCTTTTGCAGCTTGTATCACTTCTTTATCATTATAAGTATCACCACAATTTGTAGCAATACCTGCAGCCAAAGCTTGATTAGCAGCTTCTATCTTGTTTTTTGCAGTATAATGCTTTCGTGATGTTAAATTACCAATAGCACCGCAATCACTCACAACAAAACCATCAAATCCCCATTCTTCACGCAAAATATTACGCAGAAGTTCTTTACTTTTAGCAACAGGTACCCCCAAGAAATCAGAGTAAGCCATCATTAATGACTGACAGGCATAGTTACGAATAACATGTCGGAAAGGGACCAAATGTATCTCACGCATTTCTCTTTCAGACAATCCTATATCGTGCGAATCACGTCCACCCAAAGGTGCACCATGACCTCCAAAATGTTTCGGAGTTGTAAACAGCCCTTTAGACTGATAGCCCTTAATCCAAGCTCCGCCAATTTGAGATACCAAAACCGGATCTTCGCCGAAGGTTTCCTCACAACGTCCCCAACGAGCATCCTGTGCTACGTCTAACACAGGAGACCAGGCTTGCATGGTACCTGCCGCAAGAGTTTCCTCCCCAATAGCCATTGCTACTTTTTCCGTCAGATTCTTATTCCATGTCGCTCCCATAGCCAACGCCTGTGGGAATATTGTTGCCCCGCTACCATATGAAAAGCCATGCACAGCCTCAACTTTCGTAATGGGAGGCACATATAAATGAGGAATTCCGGGAATCCCCCATCCTTCACGAATCAATTCCATTTTATCTTCCGGTGTCATTACAGACAATAAGCTTTCCACACGTCCATTTACAGGAAGTCTAGGATCCATATAACGTAATGTCGTTTTATCTCCTTTATGATTTTTCAGTTCCTCATCAGCCAGAAAAACTGATACTTCTTTTATATCGAAAGGCCCCACACGTACATTACCTTTAAAGACAAGTTTTACATGGGCACCATATTTAGGCGAAAATGTTACCCTCATCCCTCTGGCGCTACCTTGTACCTGATAGTCGACAGGTTCTCCTAAATTCATCGGGTCATATGTCACAAATATACTCATCTGTTGCTTCAGTTCGTCCTTGGATATTCCTTGCAATTGAAGGTACATTTCACACACATCTCCCGGAGTTTGGAGAGTAAACATCAGCCATTGATCTAGCTTCGGATTTTTACCATCAACTTCCCACACCGTACGCTGATCTTTATCAAAAGCCTGTGAAGCTTTCTCTTGATTGACAGATGCTGAAACTGATAAGATTTCACTTGACCTTTGAGCCATTAGATAAGTACAGAAAAATATTCCTGCGAATAGAACTACATGTTTTTTCAAATTCATATTACTAGATTTTAACTCTTTACTTATTTCAAGCCTTTTTACTAACCATCTGTTTGCTCGCTTTTATTCATCAGACAGACTTTACTCTTTTTTAAACGCAAAATAAAAGTCGGCATATTAAATGAGACACCTAAAAGGTATTAACTTCTAATTAAAATAATATTAATAACAGAATATAGTGTTAAAATTATTCCAGGCAGACATATCAGCCGTATCAATCGGAAAAAAACAATATGATTTTAGATAATACCTTTTGCAGTTCTCATGGGTTTACTTCACCTCAAACTTTCCCTGTAACCGAATATCCTGTGAAGAGCTGCCAACCATTACAGCAAAGGTACCCGGCTCTACTATAAAATGATTATCTTTATTCCATAATCCCATATCCTGAGGTGTAAGCACGAAGTCAACTACTTTCTCCTCTCCCGGTTGCAAATGGATGCGTTCAAAACCACGTAACACTTTCACATAAGTAGTCACGGAACTTACCTCGTCATGCAAGTAGAGTTGCACAACCTCATCACCGGCAATTTTGCCCGTATTCTTCACCCTGCAACTCAGTTTCACACTTCCTTGTGTACCAATTACCGGATTTTCTATCTTCAAAGCACTATAATCAAAAGTTGTATAGCTCAAACCATATCCAAAAGGATAAAGGGAACCTGTTACACGCACAAAACCTTTGGAATCAGAACCCGGTTTAAACGGGAATGCAAAAGGGATCTGGCCCACAGAACGAGGAAAGGTCACCGCCAACTTTCCACCCGGATTATAATCGCCGAAAATAACTTTCGCAATTGCATCACCCATAAATTCACCCGGAAACCAAGCGTGCACAATCCCCGGAATATAACGTTCTGCCCAGTTGATTGTAGCAGCCCGTCCATCTATCATTACCAGAATAACAGGTTTACCAGTAGCATATACTGCCTGCAACAGTTTCTCCTGCCGCCCACACAAATCCAAATTAGTTCGTGAATATTCTTCACGTACAGTTTTCTCGTTTCCTCCTAACACCATAATAGCTACGTCTGACTCTTTAGCCAAAGCAACCGCTTCATCTATCATAGTTTCTTCTGTTTTATTCAGAGGTACATCGTAAAGCTCACTCTCCGGAAAATATTCATCAATAATATCAGCTCCCTTCGCATAACGCACCTCCGAATCCGGCAAATAGTCTTTTATACCTTGATATACTGTTTTTATCGGAGCATTAGCAGGTCCATAACGACATATCAATTTGTCAACTTCGGCTGCATTTGGACCAATGACTGCAACTTTCTTGATAGACTTAGATAGCGGTAAGATATTGTTCTCATTTTTCAATAAAACAATAGACTCTAAAGCAGCTCTCATAGATACATTCTGATGTTCTTTGCAGTGTACCACCTTTTCCAACTTCTTGGTATCACCTTTGTAAGGATTATCAAATAATCCCATCATAAACTTCACACGTAATACGTCAGCAACACGACTGTCAATAGTTTGCATAGAGATCTTCCCTTCACTGATAGCATGACGAAGCGGATAGATGAAATTCTCAGGTAAAGAAAAATTCGTACGCACGTTCAGTCCGGCATTTATCACTTGAGCGGCTCCGTCCACAGCATCGGCAGCC
>ULNL01014434.1_pt1 | contig 12568 bp, 8 predicted proteins | sample 1951901 | NCBI WGS metagenome assembly ULNL01 (sample SAMEA4835575, study PRJEB28245) | human gut metagenome | biome: gut microbiome; material: fecal sample | place: Denmark | collected 2008
ATTTTGCTGGTATCTCAATGTTACCTTTCCATCCTGAAACGGATGAATTGATTCATATCTCGCATGAAATTTTGCAAGTGTTTCCATATTTTTAGGCTGCGCCGCATACCACGATAAAAGCTTTTCCATTTCGTCTGGAACTTCCTTTGGCAATGCCGTCCGGTACATTCCCACCATATTCGGGCGTTGTTTATAATCCCCTATTGCATAACCATTTGCACGATCCTCGAATACACCAGACTTTAATTCATAGTGAAACTGCTTTATCAACTTCTGTGATAAAGGTTCTTCCAGTGTATCCAGCATAAAATTGAACATCAGAAAATGCCCATTCATTTCCTCCACATCTTTTGCCCGATAATAATCATCGCTTCTCGGCAACGTTCCGTTATCAAATAAGGATGCCGTTTGTTCTGGTGTCAATGTACTTCCTTCAATTTTATTCGAATTATAAGCCATTACTCGTTGCGTATAAGCATAAACTCCAGAACGATCAAACTTTTTCCGTTCAATTATAAAACGATCTATCAGCCATTTTTTAAATTCTGTCATTGAATTGCACCTCTCTTTCATCCGAAATATTGCTGCATTAACGAATCAAATAATAACTGTGCTTCGTCAAGAGCTTTTTGCACTGCAACTTTTGATTTGGTGACTTGGTTGACAAAGTCAGCAAATTGTTCTTGAAGTTCTATTGGCGGTAAGGCAATTGGTATTGTATCCAAATTTGCCCTATTTAACTTCTTCTGATCAATTCCTGTTACCCAGATACTAACATCCATAAAGTTGATATGATACATTAAATAAATCATATTACATTCATCGGTGCATTGCTGAACATGCGCATGATTATTTACCCATATTTTTCCAGACGCTAAAAATGCAATAGGTTTACTACGCAATTCTAAAGCCTTTCCATCTTCAGAAATCAAAAGAAAGTCTCCGTCTTGTCTATAATCATTTACGTAATCTACAATTCCAGTTGCCCCATAATATGGATAAATTCCTTGCATCTTTTTCCTATCTGCTTCTTTTACAGGCTTTCTCTTAGAATCAAGATTAATAGTAATATCTTTAAAAGGCTTTTCTCCCCATCGTTCAGTCCCATATTTTACATCACCAAACATCTCGACAAATCGGGCTTTGATGAGGTCGTCCAATAACTGCAGTTCCTGTTTCCGTAACTTAATAACACCAAAAAATTTATCAAGTTTTTTACATATCAGAACTTGCTCGTTTTTGTCAATCTCTGCCACTTCATATCGCGAGACATAATCATCTATCTTCAAATTATGAATACCTGTAGTTTTATTCTCAAACCCCCTTGTACCACCACGTTTATAATTTGAAAATAAAGAGTAAAATACATATTTGGAATACCATATATCTTGATTTTTCACACGAAGTAACCCCGTAAAATTATTGAATAGATATGTATTCTCTTGACCATCAAAATATATAACTCTCCCTACGGGGAACTTATCGCTTCCACCTGACTTTTCAATGATAATATCACCCTTACGCAGGTATTTCTCCTCTATATTTTTCTTTGTAATTATCCTCGTAACTACATCATTGTAGTTTACAACACCTTCATTAGTGAAATTAGTAGTTCTCAATACTGGAATGCCACCACCAGTCTCATCATCGGTTCCCCATTCACCAGATAAGGCTTTCCCTGTTATATCAATCAATTTTGCCATCTACATCATCCCCACAAACCCGAATTGATCCGGATTCTTTCTTCCACATTTTTCATTCTGCATTTTTATCTGCCTTACAATCCCAACAGTCGTTCCAGTTCATCCATCTCGTTGCCGATTTCAATTTCCAGCTCCCGGATGTTTGCCATGATCTCTGATGTCGGCGGATATTCCACTGCAACATATTCAACTTCTTTATACTTATTGATGCTGAGATCGTATTCGTTGTCTACAATCTCCTGTTTCGGAACCAAGAAAGATTTTTCTGTCCGCTTCCGTTCTTTTTCATTTCCAAGATGTTTGAAACGCTCAATGATATCCGGAATATCATTTTCTGCAACAGGTGTCCGCTTATCATCCAGACTGAGTCCGTCTGCTGTCATGTCATAAAACCATACGTCATCCGTTCCGCCGTGTTCTGTTTTCGTAAAAATCAGAATCGCGGTCGACACACCGGCATACGGTTTAAATACGCCGGACGGCATGGAAATAACAGCTTCCAGTCTCTGATTTTCTACGATTTCTTTTCGGATCGCCTTATGCGCTGTAGAAGAGCCGAAAAGCACGCCATCCGGGACGATACAGGCACATCTGCCGCCAATTTTCAATATTCTGAGGAACAATGCCAGAAACAGCAATTCTGTTTTTTTCGTTTTACATACTTTCAGCAAATCGCCGGACACCGATTCTGCATCCAGGCTTCCCTTAAAAGGCGGATTTGCCAAAACCAGCGTATATTTATCCTTATCCGAATTCTGATCTGACAGACTGTCCCGATATTCAATATCCGGATTGTCAATCCCGTGTGTCATCATGTTCATCGCGCCGATTCGCAGCATAGTACGATCCATATCGTAGCCGTGGAACATATGATTCATATAATGATCTTTCTTTTGTTTATCAAAAAGAATCTCGCTCTTTTTTTCCTTTTTCAAATAATCTGCTGTCACAATTAAAAATCCTGAAGTACCGCAGGCAGGATCACAGATAATCTCATCAGCAGACGGATTCATCAATTCCACCATCATCCGAATAATGTGTCTCGGAGTTCTAAACTGTCCATTTAACCCTGACTGTGCAATCTTTGAAAGCAAATATTCATAAACATCTCCACGGATATCTACTGCTTGCTTTTCGTTCATCAACTCATAAATGACATCCAGGCAATCTACTACTTTTGAAAGCACAAGCGGTGTCGGAAGCTTAAAAATCGCATCCTCCATATATTTTGAATATGCGCTGTTTTTGTCATCATGCAGTGTTTTAATAAAAGGGAATACCCATTCCTGCATCACGATATACATTCTGTCAGCAGGATAATCACGGAATACAGACCATTTTAACTGTGTACCATCAATTGTTCTGTCCCCCACTTTTACTTCATCCACAAAAATGCTTTTATAGGGAAGTCCCAACATCGCACTTTCTTTTGCTCTCTTATTATCCATATCATCCAAATCATGGATAAACATCAGATAAGTAATCTGTTCAATAACTTCCAGTGGATTTACCAGTCCGCCCGCTGCAAAAATATCCCATAATCCATCAATTTTGTTTTTTAATTCTCCCGTAACCATCGTTTTCTCCGTTTTCTCTTATTGATTTTCTTTCCAGATATATTTCGTATCTCTGTCGTCGCCAATTTTTATTTCGTCGCTTTCTACGAAACCATCATTTATTCAAAAAATGCTCCCTATTCGGATACTCCTGGCGATATGCCCGGAGGGCGGCTTCCTGCAGCAGCGCAAATTCTTTCTCCATGCGCAGCAGGCGGGGTGCCTGAAAGGCAATTGCGCTGATCTGTTCGGCGATTTTTTTTGCAATTCCTTCTTCTGATAATTGTCCCATGCCAAATACCAGGGAGGTGAATCCTCTGCCCCCTCGGCTGACCTGAATGAACTTCAGAAATACATTATACAATTCCTCCAGAAGGATCTGTTGATAACACTCCTCTGACTGCATCGCTTCTGCCAGGCATAATGCAGAAAGAATCCGAGCTCCCATCCTTCTTCTGTCGCCCCCAAGGTCCAGAGTGCTTCCCTCCGCCAGATATTTCAGTTCCATCAGGCATTTGACAAATTCATCCTTCTGTAGTCTGTATTTTCCGTATCGGGCTGTCCAGAGCCGGTTTCTGTATTCTTCCGCCCAGGCTTCTTCCTCTCCTGCATGCGCTTTTAAGATCTGCTGCCGTTTTGCCGGATCTGTCTCCCGGTAAAAATCATGGCTCCATGTTTTTTCCATCTGCTTCTTCCTCTTCTGCGTTTAAATATTCCTCTATATTGCTGCCGTCCACCTTCTTGTATTCCGAAAAATAGTACCGTCCATCTTTCAGACTTTCCTGGTCGAGGTCCTTTCCCTCAAACAGCGTCACTGCCATTTTTGCCATTTCCTTTGCCTGGTCCACTCTGTCATTGTAAATGCTGCCTTGCATTTCTCCGGCCTTTACGGCCTCCAGTGCGTCTTCCAGGCCATCGATCCCAAAGATCACCGGCCAGTCTTTGCGGATATAGCCTACTTTCCGGTAGGCTTCCACAGCCCCCAGTGCCATCTCATCGTTATTGGATAGGACCAGTTCGATCTCTGTTCCATATTGGCTGATCAGACGGTTCATACGATTCTCCGCCTGCCCCCGGTTCCAGTCCGCAAACTGATAGCTTAATTTTTCCAGTGAAACATTGTTCTTCATCAGTGTTTTTACCGAATACTCTGTTCTGCTGATGGCATCCTGATGTCCTGCTTCCCCTTCCAGAAGTACATACTGGATCTTTCCATCCTCATTTTTGTCCACTTCCGGATGGCTGTTGATATATTCTGCTGCGATCTCTCCCTGCATGATCCCGGACTGTTCCGCATCACAGCCCACATAATACAGCTTATCCCACTGCATCAGATCTTCCTTTACCGGCTCCCTGTTAAAGAAGATCACCGGAATATTTTCGTTTCTTGCCATCCAGATGATCCGGTACGGTGCTGTCCGGTCTACAAGATTGACGCAGAGCACATCACAGCCCGCATCAATCATTTCCTCTACCTTTTCGTTCTGTTCCTGCTGATCGTCGTTTCCGCTTTTTATCGATACGATGATCCGCCGTTCTTCGCTTTCCATGGTTTTCAGATGCGCCTTCAATTCATCCGTCAGTGCGTTGATAAAGGGGTCATCCTGACTGTAGGTGATTACTCCCACACGCAGAGTTTTCTCTGTCTGGCCTGACTGATCGGAACACCCGGACAGCGCAAGGACCAAACTCCCTATTATAGCAGATAATACCATTGCCATTCTTCTTTTCTTTTTATTCATAGGAATATAAAAACCTTTCTAAATCATCGTCCATAGAAAAACTATCTTTCTGAAACACTTTATATTCTGTTGTATATCCCTGCATTTTATAGAACTTATGCTCTATCTTTCTGACCATCTCTTCCACACTTCTATAACCGATTTCATATCCATCCGGCACAATAAGTCCCTGGATATTTCCCTGATCCAAAAGTGCGATCGTCCTCAGACTGTAGCCCACACCATAGAGCTCTGCGCCCATGTATTTTCCATTTTCTGCCTGTTCTCCAAGCTCTTCCAGAACTCCGGCATCCAACACCACAAGGGTATCTGCCCTTTTTTCTGCCCCTATCCGTTCCACGATGTTCTGTTCTTTTCTCCGATAGATACACCAGTGGATCTCACTGCCGCTGCCTTCCAGTGCCTCTTTCAATCCGCTGATCTCTGACTGTACCGCCTCAGACATCTTCCAGTCGGCAATAATTCCAATCTTTCGCTCTTTCGTTCTCAGCTGTTCTCCCAGACTTCTTCCGATCTCCCGATAATCCGGCTGGATCGCAGGACTGGCAGCTTCTCCCTCTTTTACCGCCAGGCTGTCTGCCATCAGCAAATAGGGTTTATTTCCGCACTCTTTTTTCAGCATATTTTCGGTCTCGCGTCCGGGTGCAGGATACAGGATAAAGCCATCGATATCATTGTCCTTCTGTTCTTTGATAAATTCTCTTTCCGCCTCCGGTCCGTCGATCTCATCGGTGTTACAGATGATCATGTGGACATTGTTCTCTGCTGCAAACTGTTTCATCCCCTTGATCAGGGCATCCCAACGCTTATCGCCGGACTCCGGAAGGATTACGGCAATCCTGGTCTCTGCAACGTTCTGATCAAAAATCTTCCATACAAAGAAGACCGCCAGCATCAGCAAAAAAAACTCAATTATAAGAAATTTAATCCGATTCTTTTTCATCTGCCGATCTCCTCTGGATATATTTTTGTGATTCCAGTCTTTCTGCATTTTCCGGTGTATATGGAATTGCAGGAATACGGATCGTGACCCTCGTTCCTTCATCCGGTTCACTTTCTATAGACAGACCATATTTTTCTCCAAACATCAGCCGGATTCTGGAATGCACATTGATCACCCCAACGCCGGAGCCGTGCTTCGGAACTTTGCTGTTGTCCGTCAGGATTTTTTCCAGAACCTCTTCCGGCATACCCATACCGTTGTCTTCAATGGTGATCAGGATGTCCTCCTCTTTCTTTTCTCCACTGACGATAATCCTGCCGTCCTCATCCTCATCCATATTTCCAACACCATAATAAATAGCATTTTCCAGAATAGGCTGGATCACCAGCTTTACGATGCAGTAGTTTTCGATCTCTTTCTCGATCCGGAATTCTGTTTTAAATCGTTCTTTGTACCGTGCCAGCTGGATATTCATGTAGCTTCTGCTGTGCTGCAGCTCGTCTTTGATAGAGATAATGGTCTTTCCCCTGGACAGGCTGACACGAAGCAGTTTTGCCAGTTCAGAGATCATACGGACTGCTCCTTCATTTTCCTGGGCTTCCACCATCCAGGTGATGGATTCCAGTGTATTATACAGAAAATGAGGATTGATCTGGCTTTGCAGGGCATCCAGTTCACTTTTTCTCCGTTCATTTTGCTGTCGGATGATCTCATCCATCAGTTCTTCGATCTGCTCATAAGACTTCTGTACCGAATGTCCCAGATGACGGATCTCAGAGGAGCCTCCAATATAAATATCCGGCTTTCCTCCTGCTTCATAGGTCTTAACAGAAGCATCCAGCTCCCGGATCGGTTTGGATATCTTCCGGGATACCAGCTGGTTTCCCTCCAAAAGCATGACCAGCAGGACTAAAATAGTGGCAAATACATAGTAACGGAAATTTTTAAAGTTTGACTTCTGCACGCTCTCTGGCACAACACCGATCATCTTCCAGCCGGTATAAGCCACACTTCTGACAATCACGGTCTCGTTCTGACCATCGGCACGGATCTCGTAGGTTCCATTCTCATACTTTGTAGCTTCCAGACTGTTTTCTTTAAATAATCCGCGGTTTAATTCCGTTTCCCGGGGATGATAGATCATCTCTCCACTCTGGCTGCTCAGATAATAATAGATCCCATCGGAAGAATCGTTGATCTGTTTCATGACATCCCGGATCACAGAATATTTCATATCCAGTAAAAGAACGCCGGTTTCCGGTATTTCTCCTTTATTGACATCCACATAGCTGCTCAGAGAAACCACCCACTGGTACCGATAGGCTCCGTCTTCAAACAATTCCTGGATATGGGGTGTGGAAAAATGTACATTTTCAATTGCATTTTCTGCATTTTTATACCACTCCTGAGTCTGCACCTGCACATTTTTCTTTTCTAACGCCACCGGCTCCGATGCGATCAGTTTTCCTTCATGGTCATACAATGCCACACTCTGAACCTTATCGGAGTTGGTCTCATAAAGAAGACTGAATTGCTCCACAAATTCCCGGCTGGATATATCAAACTGCTGAACCACGTTATAGTTTGCTCCATTAAAGATCTGGCGAATATCCAGCAGATCTGCATTTAACCGGTCTACAGTTCCCTCCACGGTTGCTTCCGTGTTGTCCACTGCTGTTTTTTCCAATGCCAGCTTGAAGCGATGGTACAGCAACAGTCCCATGACAATGATCGTGACCAATGAGATTGCCATAAGGACAGATAGAATGATCGTCTGTATGTTAAATACGGTACTTTTTTTACTTTTCGTTTTCTTTTTTCCCGGAGGCTCTGTATTTGGATGGGGAAACGCCGAATTTCTTTTTAAACACATAACTGAAGTAATTTGCATCCTGATATCCTACTTTTTCTGCTATCTTATAGCTTTTTTCATCGGTATTGAGTACCAGTTCTTCTGCTCTGTCCATTCGGTAATCCGTAAGATAAGTGACAAAGGGCTGCCCTGTTTCCTTCTTAAAAATAGAAGAAAAGTAGGAATTGGATACCCCAAGATCTGCACATACCTCATCCAGTGAAATGTCAGGCTCCATATATCTTTGCTTTACAATATTCTGTGCGTCAGTGATCATACGTCTGGAGGTACTGTTTCTGGTACTTTTCAGTTTTTCGCTGATGGCTGTAGACATATTGATGATCCAGTTTGTCATGGAGGTTTCGTCTAACTGGGTGACTCTTTCGTAAAGGTTTTGTACATTTCCGGAGATATCATTAAAATCCATAGAATTATTGGCACAAAACTTGAAAAATCCGCTGACAATCTCCATGGTAGCCAGATTATACTGACTGATGGTATCTGCATTCTTATGGAGTTTTTCTATCTCCTTGATCGCTTCTTTCCGGATCTCCTCCTGATCTCCCACGTGAATGGCACGGAACAGATCCTGCATTCTTGTTTCTTCCAGGGGAACCGTCTTTTTGGACTCTTTCGGTACTATCTCTGCAATATTGATCGCTCGTTTGGTTCCATATAAGACACGGTAGGACACTGCCTCTCTGGCTCCCTCGTAAGAGATGCTGATATCATGCAGACTATTGCATACGGTTCCGATTCCTGCAGTAACCGCCGCCCCCATAATTCTCCATGCCCAGCGACAGAATCGGTCACAGCTATCCGTCAATTGGGCCATCTCCTCTTCTGAATGAAGCTCCATGATCAAAATTGTGTTGCCCATATAGATAAATTCCTGACAATTACAGTTCTCTGTCAGCCGCTGTTTCACTTCTCGTTCCACGGACATGGATAACAATAAGGGATTCATGCCATCCGGCACATCATTTTCCGAAGTATGAAAGATAATGCAGCAAAACAAAGGTCCTTTCATATCCACCCGATAGTTCTGAAGAAATCGTTCATAGTCCTCTTCGCCAACTCTTCCCTCGATCAGGGAAATAAAGAAATTGGACTGCAGCTTTGGCAGCACTTCCTGAAAATAATCCTCCAGTTTTTTTACATTTAATTTTTCTTCCCGTTCCTTGTCCAGGGTATTTTTCAGCTTCACCAGACTGTCTGACAGCTCCGTGGCGCTGATGGGTTTCAGCATATATTCTTTGATTTCCAGATGAACCGCTTCTTTTGCATATTCAAATTCGTCAAAGCCTGTACAAAGCATAATGTAAATATTCGGATAGTCCTGGTTCAGCTTTCTGGCCAGCTCCAGCCCATCCATGTAAGGCATCTTAATATCCGTCAGCACCACGTCCGGCTGAAGCTTTTCCACCAGCTCCAGGGCCTTCACGCCATTGGTGGCACTGCCTACCACATCAAATCCCAGATCATTCCAGCGGATCTTCTGTTTCATGATATCGATGACCTCCACCTCATCATCGACAAGAATCACTTTATATTGTTCCATGCTTATCCCCTTCTTTTTATCCCTTCTTTTTATCCCTTCTTTTTATCCCTTTCTTATTATAGCAGAATTTGCTTTCTTCTGAAGGAATATATAAAAAATTTACCAAAAGAGTAAATAAGAATGTGCCTTGGCACATTCTCGCGCCGAGGCGCGGTTGCTTTAGCAACCATCTACCCTTGCGCCGAGTGCGCATCCTCGCGGAGCGTTTTTATCGTATAGAAACGAAGTTTCCTATACGACAAAAGACCGCCCTCGCCATCCATCGGACGGCCGGGCGGTCCTGCTTTCCTATTTTCCTGTATAAACATTGTCGGAATCAAAAGCCTCCAACGTTGATATCCTTATTTTTTCTGTACATATTTCAGACAGTCAAGGGTTACGGCTGCCAGGATAATGATACCTTCAAAGATGAACTGAAGGTTTGTATCAATACCCAGAATCGTCAGAGAGTAGGTCAGAGAGGTAAAGATCAATACACCCGTTACAACTCCGGAAATCTTACCGATACCACCGGTAAAGGAAACACCGCCAACTACGCAGGCTGCGATGGCATCCATATCCCATCCCTGTCCATAAGCTGCACTGCCGGAACCAACCATACGGTTACATTCCAGCCAGGAGCCGAAGCCATACAGGATACCTGCCAGGATAAATGCTCCCATCGTTACTTTGAATACAGAAATACCAGATACTGCTGCTGCTTCCGGATTTCCGCCTACCGCATACAGGTTTTTACCAAATGTTGTTTTATTCCAGATAAACCATACAATGATAACTGCTGCAACTGCCCACAGGATGATCGTCGGGAATTTGCCGATCTGCGGAATGAAGGTGTTAGGGATCGCAAAATCGATGGCACCGAAGGATACACCCTTGGTAGCATAGGTTACCAGGCCAAAAATGATCAGCATATTCGCCATTGTAGAAATAAACGGATGCATTTTGAATCTTGCCATGAAGAAGCCGGCAATCATGGAAAATACCGTTGTAAAGATCACACACATTAACAATGCAAGCAATGCTTTCGCAGTAGGAGCCATAGCAGAGAAGTCAAATATATGCCCGAATACGGCACCTGTATTGATTCCATTATGCATGATAATGGTTGCTGTAACCATACCCAGACCAACCATACGTCCTACCGAAAGGTCCGTACCTGTCAACAGGATCAGGCCGGCAACACCAAGTGCAAGGAACATACGCGGGGATGCCTGCTGCAAGATATTCAGGATGTTGGTAACGGTCAGCAGCTGTGTATTTTTAACAATCGGTGTGATGATACACAATGCAATAAAAATCAGGATGATTACGATGTACAGGCCATTTTTGTACAAAAACTGGGATAAATTGAAGGAGTATCTGTAATTTTCCAGTTTCTGTGCTCTCTGCTGAGGGAATGTGAACTTGGAGGTTCTCAGCAGATCGATCAGATGATATTTATGCATGAATGCTTCATGTCTTCTGTCTTTGATCTCCTGCATTCTGGATTCGTGAGCCATCTGTGCATCAAACAATTTGTTTTTCAACACATATTTTTCAGCCTTGATCTCCTCTGCATCCTTCAAAGAAGCGATCTTTTTCTGATGCTCGCTCTTTAAATCTGCTTTGACTTTCTCATATCTGCTGTTTTCTTCTGCCTTTGCAGCCTTACAGCTATTGTTTACTACATCGTAGTAATCCTTCTTGTAATGCTTCGCCAGATAATCCTCTGCCTCTGCGATCAGCTTTTTAATTTCTTCCTTGTTGTTTGCTTCTACCTTTTTCGCATTTTCCAGCTCTTTTTTGCTGTTTTCAATGATCTTATCTCTCTGTGCTTTGGATAAGTTCTTATTTTCCTTTGCGATAGCGATCTGGTTTTTCAGATCATTCACCTTGTCCGATCCGTCTACGCGTAATGCGTCAATTTTCTTTTGGATCTTTTCCACATATTCATCGATGGGCTTCAAAAGCTTTGCTTCTTCTTCAGCCGAAATAATAACGCTGTTTTCTGCCATTTCCACTTTTCCTCCTGTTACAGATATTTCGCACTGAGTCTCAGTAATTCTTCCTGGTTTGTTTCTTTTGTATTTACAATTCCAGCCAGGCGTCCGTTGGACATAACACCGATCCGGTTGGTAATACCAAGAATTTCCGGCATCTCGGAAGAAACAACGATGATCGTTTTTCCCTGTTTTGCCATATTGATGATCAGTTCATAGATTTCATATTTTGCTCCAACGTCGATTCCTCGTGTCGGATCATCCATCATAAATACGCTCGGAGAACGCTCCAGCCACTTACCGAAGATGGCCTTCTGCTGGTTACCGCCGGAAAGGTTGGAGATCATATCATCCGGTCCCATACATTTTGTATGCATGACCTTGATCTCATCGGCTGTTGCACGTACCATCTTATCATTGGATAATGCGATCCCGCTTTTATAATGATTCATATTTGCAATGGTAGTATTGAATGTGATATCACCCTTTAAGAACAGACCATTGGCTTTTCTTTCCTCTGTGATCAGTGCAAATCCATGATCCATAGCATCCTTCGGAGAGGAGAAGTTCATCAGTTTTCCGTCATACACGACCGTTCCTTCTGCTCTTGTACGAATTCCGAAGATCGTCTCCAGGAGCTCGGTACGACCGGCACCAACCAGACCATAAAATCCAAAGATTTCTCCTTTTCTGATATCAAAAGAAATGTTCTGCAGTTTTGGTGCATATTTTGTTGATATATTTTGTACGGAGAGAATGGTTTCTCCCGGTGTATTGTCTACAGGTGGAAATCTGTTATCCAGAGAACGACCAACCATGGCGGCGATCAGTTCATTCATATCTGTTTCTGTGCTCGCCTTGGTCATAACCAGGCTTCCGTCCCGCAGCACCGATATTTCATCACAGATTTCAAATATTTCATCCATTTTATGTGAAATGTAAATCAGAGAAATTCCCTGAGCCTTCAACTGACGCATCATCTTAAAGAGTTTTTCAACCTCCGGTGCAGTCAGAGATGAGGTAGGCTCATCCAGTACGATAACTTTGGAATGATAGGAAATCGCTTTTGCGATCTCACACATCTGCCTCTGAGATACAGACATTTTTTTCATTGGTTGGGTCAGATCCACTGTAATTCCCAGTTTTCTGAACAGATCTGAGGTTTCTTTTTTCATTCTTCCTTCGTCGACAACCCCAAGGGAATTCTTTGGGTATCTTCCAAGGAACATGTT
>ULNL01015076.1_pt1 | contig 12491 bp, 8 predicted proteins | sample 1951901 | NCBI WGS metagenome assembly ULNL01 (sample SAMEA4835575, study PRJEB28245) | human gut metagenome | biome: gut microbiome; material: fecal sample | place: Denmark | collected 2008
GGCAGAACCGCCTTCATCATCAGCATTACTGAACGCAGATTTGTCTCGCATATTTCATCGAAAACTTCCACAGGCATGTCCAGAAAGGGCATTTCCTTCGAGATTCCTGCATTGTTTACAAGAATATCGATTTTCCCGTACTGTTTCATGATCTTTTCTGTCATCTCTGTAATCTCATCCGGTTTTCGGACATCGCACAGAAAGTATCCGGCCCTGCCGCCTTTCTGTACAATCTGCTCCTGCACGTTCTGCAGGGACACCTCTTTCCTTCCTGCCAGAATCACTTCAGCTCCCTCTTCTGTCATTTTCAAGGCAATCGCTTTACCGATTCCGCTGCCGGCACCCGTGATCAGCGCTGTTTTTCCTTTCAACAACATGATTATACCTCTTTTATTTGTTTACACAGTTCTCCGGTTCTTCCCCTTTGATCACTTTAATGATATCTCTGGCTGTTGTCATACTTACATTGTAATAAGACTCCTTAGTCTCTGCTCCTGTGTGCGGAGTCAGAACGATATTTTCGCATTTCAGGATTGGAGAATCCAAAGGTAATGGCTCTACTTCAAATGCATCCATAGCTGCACCTGCAAGCTTGCCGCTTGTCAATGCCTCTGCCACTGCATCCAGATCAACCAGTGCACCTCTGGCAGGATTGATCAGGTATGCACCGTCCTTCATGGAAACGATGGTTTCTTTATTGAATAAATGATGAGTTTCCGGCGTTGCAGGAATGTGGATACTTACGATATCACTCTTTGTTATAACTTCTTCCTGGGTAGTCATTCGCACGCCAATCTCTTTTGCAGCCTGCTCATTTGGATACAGGTCGAATGCGATCACTTCTACGTTAAAGCACTGCAGTTTCTTTGCCACAAGACGGGCAATAGCTCCAAATCCCAGAAGCCCTACTGTTTTTCCCTTGATCTCACTTCCGATGAATCTGGTCCAAAGACCTTTTTCCATATCCTTGTGAAGAGGCATTACATGTCTGAGCAAATCCAGGATCATGGCTACTGTCAGCTCTGCAACTGCATTGGAATTCTGTCCAGGTGCATTTAATGCTTTTACTCCATATTTCTTCGCCAGTTCGCCGTCTATGTTGTCTACACCTACTCCAAATTTGGCAACTGCCTTCAGGTTTGGAAGTGCCTGATATTTTCTTTCATCACGGAAATCATCCATTCCGATCAGCGCTGCCACTATGTCTTCTCTGTCCGGATGATTCTCGATTTCTTCTGTTGTATAAGCCGGAAATTCTTTCGCCGGATCAAATACCACGTCAATTCCGTTATCTTCAAATAGTTTCCATGCATCCTGACACAATGTGTCAAAATGCGAAGCTGATACCAGCACTTTACTCATTGTAATTCCTCCTCTAGCTCTAAAATGAATGTTTAATTTTACTTTTTATTCGAACTTACAACTGATACGATAACTGAGATCAAAACGATCAGTCCGTAAGCCATTGTCTGTACACCGAATGGAAGGTTCAGAGCAACCAGAATACCAAGAAGAATGGTGATGGTCAGAGAACCAGCAACCGTTCCCAGATAGTTGCCTTTGCCACCTAACATAGAAGTTCCTCCAATAGCAACTGCTGCAATGGACTGGAACTGGTAAGTATCACCCATTGCCAGGTAACAGGAACCAACTTTCCCTGCAAGAAGCGCACCTGCAATACCTGCCGTCATACCACTAATGGCATAGGAAAGAATGATGGTATTGTCTACGCGGATTCCTGAATATTTCGCAACAGTTGCATTATTGCCGATAGCAAATAATTTGCGTCCGTATTTCATTTTAAAGAGCGCCAGCATGACTACTACTGTCATAATAATCCAGATAATTACCAAATATGGAATTCCCAGCAGATTCTTCTGTCCAAGTGTCAAAAGAAGAGGCGGCGCGGACTGTCCTGGACTTCCTTGGGTAAGTGCTACCAGTGCTCCCTGAAGAATAATATTCATACCAAGCGTCATTACGATAGCCGGTACACGGAGACAGGAAATACAGAATCCATTAATTGCACCAAGGCCGAATGTTACTACCAGCATAAGAGGGATACCCCATACAAGATTCGCATTACTGGAATTTACAAGGTTTGACACCATGTATGCGCCAATGGTCATCATCCATGCTACAGAAAGATCGATGCCTCCTGTGATAACAACCAGTGTCTGTCCAAGCGCCACGATTCCGATTAATGCAGATTCAAGAAATACCGTACGAATATGAGAAAGTCTGGCAAACCCTGGCATATATACAGAAAATCCCGCAAACAATACCAGCGCAATCAGATAACAAAATACAACGCCCTGATTTTTTTTGATTATAGCTTTAATATTCATTACTCAACCAGCTCCTTTCTTTCGTTTCTGATTTCAGATATTGTAGATATCAGCACTGCTGCAATCAGTAATGCCCCCTGGAACAGTGTTGACCAGTAAGATGATGCTCCTGCAAAAACAAGAAGGTCATTGATAGCTTTGAAAGCAAGTACACCGATAATGGTTCCGTACTGTCCTCCGATACCACCTGTCAGCAACGTACCTCCGATTACTGTAGCAGAGATCGCCTGGTTGAAGAAACTCTCGCCTGCAGTAGGAGACCCTGTAGCAGTTACTGCAACTCTGTACAAACCGCACATTGCTGCAAAGATTCCGGATGCTGCATATGCAAAATAATTTACTTTCTTTACATTAATACCATTTAAAGATGCTGCATGTGCATTGTTACCCACTGCATATAAGGAAATTCCCAAACGTGTCTTCTTAAACCATGTCCAAAGTATCAGACAGGCAATGATAATTATCAGTGCCACTGAGAACTTTCCACCAAACCTATGAGTCAATGCTCCGATAAATTTCTGAGGAACCTCACCACCGTCTCGTGGAAGTACCAGATATGCGATACCTCCGCATATGTACCAGGTTGCAAATGTTACAATAAATGGCTGAATTCTAAATTTCTGAATAATAAATCCGTTAAAGAATCCAACACCTGCACCGATGCATAGGCAGAGAACAGATATCAAAATTACAGAAATCCATGAATCCTGCATATAGACAGCTGCCACACTACTGGTAATACTGATAACACCTGCGATAGAAAGGTCAATGCCTCCTACCAACAGTACGAAAGTTTCACCTACTGCCGCAAAGAGCAGTGTAATTGCAGATTCCGCTTTAAGGCTTATCCAACTCATGGAAAATAAATTCGGCTGCAGATAGAAAGTTATAATCTCAAGTATCACAAACAATATGATTGAGACTTTTGCAGGCGATTTCCAGAATACTGATTCTTTGAATTTTTTCATTGTAGTTCCTCCTTACACTGGTTTCTCGCCGACTGAAACACGGATAATGTTCTCTCTGCTGATCAGTTCATCATCGAGTCTTCCTGTTATCAGGCCATTGTTCATAATGATTACACTATTGCAGACATTCATAAGCTCCTCTGAATCGGTGGAATAGAACAGAACCGCTTTTCCTTCTTTTGCAAACCGTTTCGTGATGTTAAACATTTCTTTCTTCGTACCAACGTCTACACCACGAGTGATGTCATACATTAATACGATATCTGGTTCTGTAGCGACCTCTTTCGCCAGAACAACTTTCTGCTGATTTCCACCACTGAGAGTTCCTGTCAGTGTTTCTGAAGATTCCGCTTTGATTGCCAATGTTTTCATTCCCTCTGCAACAAGTTTCTCTTCCTTCGCTTTAGATAAAAACAAACCATTGGATATCTTATCCAGACAAGGAAGTACAATATTTTCACGGATACTCTGCTTAAGAGTAAGTCCCTGTGTTCCTCTTTCTTCCGGAATAAGGGCAATTTTTTCTGCCATTGCCTTTGTCGTGCTGTTCAATTTTACTACGCGACCTTTTATCTCGATTTCTCCCTGATATGGCATTAATCCGAACAGGCACCTGAACAGTTCCGACTGTCCCTGTCCTGCCAGACCACCTACGCCCAGGATTTCTCCTGCTCTCAGATCAAGATTGATCTTCTGGAGCATATGACCGCAGTTTACATTTTTCATGGAAAGTAATACATTATCTTTCTGTGTGAAATTTTCTTTCTCAGGATAATATCCCCCAATCTCACGACCAAGCATAAGAGATACCAACTGATCAGAATCAGCTTCTTCCATTTTCAGATCTGCTACATCTGTACCTGCACGATATACGATTACCTTGTTGCACAGAGAACGAATTTCATCCAGCCTATGTGAGATAAAAATAATTACTTTTTTCTCCGCTGCCAGACGACGTATAATATCCATCAGCCAATTGGCCAGCTTATCCGGAAGTGCGGAAGTTGCCTCATCAAAAATAATAATATCGCCGTCCCTGTTCAATGCCTTTAAGATTTCCAGAACCTGTTTCTGTGCCAACGGAAGTGTTTTTACTTTTGTTTTCGGATTAATTGGATCTACATCATACTTCTTGAATAATTCAAGAGTTCTTTTTTCCAAATCCTTATAATCAACTCTTCCGATTGCATTTGTGTCATAAAAACCAAGAAATAAATTCTCTGCAATAGTCAGCTCAGGAACAAGACTCAGTTCCTGGTAAACAGCACATATTTTCTGTTCAATGGCATTACGGGTACTGGTGATGTTCAGTTTTTTACCCTCGAAATATATTTCTCCGGAGTCTGGCTTATATTCACCACAGAGGGTTTTAATCAAAGTACTTTTGCCTGCCCCGTTTTCACCCAGAAGAGCTACAATGTCACCTCTGTCAGCGTGAAAGTTTGCATTGTCCAATGCCTTAACTCCGGGAAAGGACTTACACACATTTCTCATTTCAAAATCAGACATATTTATCCTTTCTGGTTTTCCCCGAAAAATACGGCAGGATCATTGGCTAACGATCCTGCCGCATTCAATCATTCAGTCAATAGTTTAAATGTTTATTTTATTAAGTTTATCTTTATTCTTCTCCTGTAATAACGCTCATCGGAATGTCAAGGCCAAATGTGCTCGGTACTGCCGGCCAAATCAGTTCATCCGGCTGATCTTCGAAGTAGTTAACACCTTCTTCTGCAAGCTCGATCGGAACATCGGAGTATTCGCCCATATCATATCCGTTGGATGTTGCAATAAATGCACAGTCAATGACTGTTTCTTCATCCATCTCCTCGCCATCCATAATACGGATTGCATAGTTAAGAGCTACCGCACTAAGACCTGCAATGTAAACATCGATGATACCTTCTGCATTATTTGCTTTTAATGTTTTCAGGTTTCCATTGTATCCACCACCACAGCTTACCGGAATGTCAAGTCCAGCTTTACTGAATGCATTTACTACTGCTGAAACATAACCCTGTGTTGTAACTGCATCAATATCAGGATTTGCAGCAATGATACTTGCCAGTGCCTGCTCACCTTTTGCAGGATCATAATCATCTACATAATCAGATACGATGTTGATCTTGTCATAGGTTTCAAACATTTCTTTGGAAGCACTGTATTCCAGTTCTGCCTCTGCAGCTCCCTGAAGTCCCTGATCAAGAACTACATTTCCTTCTCCTCCAATTGCTTCTGCCATCCATTTTGCAAGAATCTTATAGGATCTTCCTCCATCAATTCTGATGTGCCAGCAGTTGTCATTAGATACAGATGCAGGCTGGTCAAAAACTACTACTTTAATTCCGGCATCACATGCACGCTGAATCGCCTGGTTAACACCTGTTTCAGAAGCCGGATCTACAAGAATACAGTCATAACCCTGAGCTGCCATTGCGTCAATGGATGCTGACTGGGATTCTGCATCATTCTCACTGTTTACGATGGTAAGTTCACATCTGCTTGCATATGGTTCCTGGGATGCAACATATTCTGCGATAGCTTCCATCTGCTGTCTCCAGTCGTTTCCCATATAAGAGTTGCTAAGCGCGATTTTATATTTTTTTCCTTCCGGATTGATCTTCGCTGTATCAGAATCTTCATCTGCTGCCGCGTCATCAGATGGATCCTCTGCCGTTTCCTCCGTAGTTTCCTCTGCTGCGTCCTCTGCTGCCCATGCACCAACACTTCCAAACACTGTTGTTGCTACCATTGCTGCACTGAGTAATCCTGCTAAAACCTTTCTCTTCATTTGAAATACCTCCGTTTTTCTTTTTTTATTTTTAAGTTTTTGCTACTTTAATCAATGAATTCCCCACGGGAATTTATTCAATGCAACCGCCCCATTGGCAGTTACATGAAGCATACGTTCCAGCCTTACTCCTGTTTTCCCCAGCTTTCCCGTATACATCTGTGGTTCTATACACACTACCATATTTTCTTCAATGACCGAGTCATCTACAAATGTAAATCTCGGATTCTCATTTACATTACATCCAATCTGATGTCCCTGATAACTGCAGAATGTCATGTTGTGTTTCTCATAAACTTTCTTCATGATCTCATTCACTTCGCTGAACTTCCTGCCAGGATAAATTGCTTCCATTCCTGCCTCAAAGGCATCTCTTACTGCGTTGAAATATCTAAGTTGTTCTTCGTTCGGATTTGACCAGAATACAACTGAATTAGAACAGTCTGCCCAGTAACCATTTACTCTCGGGCTGATATCCATAATGGAGATATCTCCTCTTTCTACTTTTCTAGATGTAGGTCCCAATGGATAATCACTTAATCCTGTGTTAGGTCCCGTTACCAACTCACCCACGAAAGGTGTGAGGCATCCAGCTGCATGGGAAGCTGCTTTCTGAACTTCAAACCAGATATCCAGCTCTGTGTAATTTCCTTCATTCTGAGAAATCTCATAAAGCTTTTCCTGTGCTGCATCTGCCACTCTGGCAGCTTCCGCAAGTCCTCTGATATCTTCGATGGTTTTTATATATCTGGCGGATTTTAATACCTGGGTGGCATTTTCAAATGTACACTGAGGGATCACTTTTCTAATCACTGACATGGTACACTCGGGGATATAATTCTCTTCAATTCCTACCACTAGGCTCTTTCTGCCGTCTGCAGCTTCTCCCAGTGCACATTCCAGATTTCTCTTATAGTTATCATCCACATCATTGCTCTCTACATGTGTGAATGAACGGAAATAGGAGGCATTAGTGATTCCTGTACGAATAATCTTATTTCTGTACATATCTGAAGCAACCAGCTGAATCTGTTCTCTTTTCGCATCCACAATGGCAGTCACCATCGGAAGACCGTTGGAAACATCTCCCATCCAGGCCGGCCAGAACGGAACTTCGAATCCACTTAAATATTTAATGTCCGCCGGATCAAGCAGAACTGCCAGATCCATGCCCTTTTCCTTCATTGTGTGAAACACTTTTTCACAACCGTTCACAGCATAACTCTCCTTTCTTTACCTCTTCTTGTGTTCTGTATTATCGAACGTTGTTCTATATAGTTGTATGCTATCACAATTCCACTCGCGACGCAATGCACAATTTATAACAATTTTACTTTGTTTTTTTATGCATTATGTCTTTTTCGCTTACATTACCACCTCTTCTCTTTCCACCTTTCACTTAACATTGTTTCGAAATATCTATACTCGTATTATACCAGTTTCATAATTTCCATCAACATCATTAGTCAACCAATTCTATTTCTGTTTTTTGTATATTTTCAATAATTAACAATGTTTCGTATCATTTTTTATTAGATATTAATACTCAATAATGATTGACAAGCGAGAAAACTCCGGATATGATATTAGTAGAAAAATTTCAGGAGGTACCGTATGAATATAAGAGATATTGCATCTGCTGCTCATGTATCTGTTGCTACTGTTTCTAAAGTTATCAACCATAAAGACTCGGAGATTAGCAATGAAACACGTCAGCGCGTCCTAAGTGTAATCAAGGAGTACCAATACACTCCTTATGCAAATATACAGGCATCTTTTCAGACTTTTCACAAACAGACCATCGCATTTATTACAGAAAAAAATTCTGCTGTTTCTAAATATGTATTTGACATTGAAAAAAATGTTTCCAAGGCAGGTTATTCCCTGGTCGTCTGTACCGTTGATGCGCCTGCTTCCGACAGCATCCGCAAACACATGAAACTTCTGGATGCCAGAAAAACCGGCGGAATCCTTCTGGGACTTTCTGATTCCAGGCTCATCGAGGAAACAGCCTCACTCAATTATTCTCATATTCCCTTGATTTCCTTGTCCTCTTCTGTTTCCAATGTGTGCAGTACATTTCTGCTGGATTATAAGGCTGTATCTGTAAAAGCTGTGGAAGAATTGATACATCTTGGTCACAAAAACATCGGTTGTATCGTAGACCCCGATGATAGCAACTGCGCAGACGCCTGCATTGCCGGATATCAAAACGCACTTTCTTCCCTTTCCCCTTACAGTTCCAAACATCATATACTGACTCAGACCCGCACTCATAAAGAGATTGAGCAGGGCATTCAAGCTATGCTTCAGGAAAAAGTAACCGCCATTTTCTGTCAAACTGTCCAGCTGGCTTATATCACTTATGAAATTCTGAAAGAAAAAGGCTATTATATTCCCAATAACATTTCTGTGATCTGCGGAGAAACTTCTCCTTTTGCCAATTATTTGATGCCGGTTCTCACCAGCTGTTCTTTTTCTCACCAGAATATCATTTCGGATGCAACAGAAGCTCTGATCCGCATCATTGAGAAACATAATATTACCAAGACTAGCACCATCCGGGTTCATCCCGTGATTCATGACGGAGAGAGTATTGCCCCTCCGTCCAGTGCCGGCAAGCAAATCCTAGTAATCGGTAACTGTAATACAGATATCAATATCCGTGTTTCCCAACTACCCAAAGAAGGAGAACTATTATTTGCTTCTGGTCTCTCCATGATTCCAGGAGGCAAAGCTGTCACACAAGCCATCAGTGCCGGAAAACTGGGAGGTACTGTGTATATTTTGGGTTGCGTAGGAAATGATTCTGAGGCATCCGTAATTATCAACAGCCTAAAAGATGCTTATGTTCATACAGAAGGACTCTCTGTACTGTCCTCAGCAGCTACAGGAAAAGCTTTTATCATGATTCCGGAAAACGGAAACAGCAGTATCGTAACTTATCCAGGCACCAATGCCCAATACAGTATTTCCCATATCCGCCCCTACAGGCATCTGTTTCAAACCTCTGATTATTGCCTCGTTTCTACGGAATTAAGTGAAGAATTGATTGATTATATTATCAAAGAATGTTACCGAAATAATGTGAAGACTTTTGTTAAGCCAATCTTTCGGCTTTCCGAAGAATTGCTGCCAAAGATTTCCTTTATAATCCCTAACTCACGTGAGCTGGATAATCTGGTGCCAGGAGATGAATCCTATGAGGAAAAAGCAGAATATTTATATCATAAGGGCTGTTCAAATGTTATTGTAACCCTTGGAAATAAGGGTTCTTATCTTCGAAACAAAGATTATTCCATCCATATTCCTGCTATTAAATTCAATACAGTTGACAGCAACGGCGCTGCCAACTGTTTCATCTCTGCACTGGCAGTGGCTTTAAGTCAGAGTCATCCTCTGCTTTATTCTATCTGCTTCGCTACTTATGCAGCAGGAATCAGCACTACTCAGCAGGGAGTTATGACCTCTCTTCCTGACAAACAGCAATTAGACGGATATACAGATGATATTCAAGATTTTTACAATTCTCTCAACTGCTAATAATATCAACACATAAAAAAACAAGGACAGTTTATTGCTATATCTTTCATAACAATAAACTGTCCTATTCAATCGTCTAAACCCACAACTTATTTTCTCATTTTTATTTTTTCGCCGCAAATGTAATCATCACCTTAAACAGATCCCCATCCAGATACAGCTTAAACTCACCGCCCTGCAACTCTGTCAGGCTCTTTGCAATAGATAATCCCAGTCCGCTTCCTTCTGTATTTCTCGCCACATCTCCTCTGATAAATCGTTCTGTCAGTTCATCCGCAGAGATATTCAAAGGCTGTGCTGAAATATTTTTCAGGGAAAAGGTTACTTTTTTGTTTCTGTTGCTGATCTCTGCATAAACTCTGGTGCCCTCCATTGCGTACTTCACAACATTGCCGAATACGTTTTCCAGAACACGCCACATTCTCTGGCCGTCTGCGTAGATAATGGACGGTTCGTCTGTGAAATGTACCATCATAGTCAGGTTCTTCTCCTGGAATTTCTCTTCAAATTCTCCGATCACCTGCTGCACCATTTCCACAAAATCAATATCATTCATCTCCAGCTTAATGTTTCCGGTGCTTGCCTTGGATGCCTCTACCACATCCTCTGTGAGCACCTTCAGTCTCTGGGATTTCTCATCCAGGATGCGTAAGTATTCCTGTATTTTCGGATCTGTCGGATTTTCCCGTTTCATCAGATCCACATAATTGATAATGGAAGTCAGAGGTGTTTTCAGATCATGGGAAACATTTGTGATCAGCTCTGTCTGCATTCTTTCCTTTTTCAGGCTGTTCTCCACAGCAGCATCCAGACCACTGCCAATATTGTTAATATATTCTGCCATCACCTTCTGTTTTCCGGTAAGTGTATCTGTTTTGATCTTATATTGCAGTTCTCCATCGCTTATTTTCTTCAGACCATCCATAATACGATCCTGCCCGTCTGCTTTTCTGATGGCGAAAATCATAACAGCCACATCTACAGCCATCAATGCCAGCAGGAATACTCCTGCACCACTGAATACGCAGCCGATGATCAGGAACTGCAAGAATAAAAATGCACCTCCCACAAGCAGAACTTTTACTTTTTCTGCTGTATTTCTGGAAAAAGCTCTGGCAAAATCGACAAGCTTCCCACTGCATTTTCCAATCCATTTCAGAACTTTTCTAATCAGACTGTTTTTCCATAAGGTACCTGCTTTTATTCTTCTTATCAGACTGAGATATCCGATCAGAAACCATGCCATTGTATAAGTTCCACATATGAGACAGGTAACAATCACTGTCACCACCGCATGACTGTAACCCAATGATGAGTTGGCGATCAAAGTTCCCGATATGATCGTTCCTGCCAGCCATATACCGATTACTGTTCCTGCCGCAATTTCTGTATACCATCTGTCAAATCCGTTCAGATGGATTTCTTCATCCTTCGGTTTCCTTCCTGCAGTCACAGTCAGCCACACCATACCGATCAGCCAGAGCACACTTCCGAAGACCGCTCCTGCCAGCATCGGAAACATAAGCTTTGAATATGTCTTATAATTCTCTGCCTCATCAGCCATGGAATCTGCCACAGAAAATTTCGTATCAACCGAAACTGCAAACACAAAATCCTTTGTGTCAAAGCTCTGATCAATGGTATGATTCCACACCTGCAGATCTGCATCCGGAATATTTGTAACACACTCACTTAATTCCGGGTAAACAACTGCATATGCTTTTTCCTTAAATATTTTCTCAAGGTTCTGCTCCAGCTGTGAATAGCTGCTGTATGCTTTTCTGTTTGTATAGATTGTCTTTTTCTCTTTATCTGCGAAAAGATATGTGAGATTGGTACTCCCTTCCTCATAGTCTCCGGACGTATGGTATACAGACGTAAGTGATATGGCACAGTCACTGACATTTATATCATCCTGAACAGCTCTGATACAGTCCAGAACCTTTGCCAGTTCACTATAGGCATCCTCAAGTTTTCCATTCCATTCCGTACTGGAATTGACTGCATCCGGAAGACTTTCCGCACCCTGAGGTTTGAATTTCTCTGTAAAACTCCATATCTCCTGCAAATAAAACTCCGGATATTCTGTATTATTTTCTTTGTCTGTAATACTACCCAGACTTCGATTATCCGAATTACTCCAGTAACTCAGCTCAATGGCAGCATCTACTTTCTGTTTTTCTGTTTTTTCTGCAAATTTTGTCTCATAGGCGTCATCATACTCTTCTATGATATCCTGATCATAATTGACCTTTAACGTCCCATCTGTCACCAGTTTCTTAAAATCACTTAAGGAAAAATAATAACTGCTGTCATCCGAGGCCTTACACTGGATAAACTGCGCTGCATCGTCAAGGCTTCCATCATCATATCCCTCTCCAACTCCGGTCCAGTCCTGCGCCCACTCCAGCAGATCTTTTACCGAATATGCCACGCCAGATGTATTCTTAAAAGAAAGCTCACTCAACGAATCACGGTTGATTTCCTTTTCTTCAAACTCTGCCAGATCGATCACTGCCGATGAACCTGCGTTTGTAAGGTAATTTATATCCTCTTTTGCTGACAAACTTTCCAGAATATCCGTACCTCTGGAATTCAGACGCTCCCTGAATCCCTCTGACTGAATGTAACTTTTCCCTCTGTCATCCAGACGAATCTCCGTCTGATAGATCATTACAAAAAATGCTGCACATATCACAGCCGCCACAGCTGCCAGATGTACGATCACAATCCAGACCGCCTTGGCAACATTGCTCCTGTATCCTTTTCCCTTCATAATTTTGTCCCTTTCCTTTGCATTCGCTCCGTTACTTGATTTAGGTCAAGCGGATAAAATCATCC
>ULNL01029832.1_pt1 | contig 12397 bp, 8 predicted proteins | sample 1951901 | NCBI WGS metagenome assembly ULNL01 (sample SAMEA4835575, study PRJEB28245) | human gut metagenome | biome: gut microbiome; material: fecal sample | place: Denmark | collected 2008
TTTGCACGGCCTCTGCACGGTCCGCATTTTTCGTGTCAGATGGAGTAAGTCTGTGAATTACTCTGCAATTCGTGCTATTTTTTGCAATTCAGGTCAGCAAAGCCAGGCGGAGCTGTGCTTTTACGGCAGGGTCTGCGTCCTTCAGAAGCTCCAACAGTGCCGACATGGAGATGGTCGGTTCTGCTTCAACCGGGGTAGCCTGCACAGGTGTTGTTTCCTGTACGGCCTTCACATCACCGCCGGAGATCATCAGTTGATAAGCAGAGCGCAGGCTGCGCGATGGAATCGCTGAATAGCACAAAAGTATGTTGGAGTCCAGATGTAAAGAAAAAACGGCAAAGCAGGTAAAATTCACTTTACCGTTTTATAGCAATTCAACTTCTTCATGTAACAGCAACAGCGTTGAATTGCATATCGCAAATTGCTGTTTTAACGTTCCACTAATTTCTTGCCTTGCGATCAAGAAAGCACGTCTGCTAAACGCTCTACATTGAAAATATAATCGTACACTGCTATAATAAAATTGTGATATTATCACCAAAAATTCGAGATGCAAAGCGTTTGCGATTGGCAAACATTCAGGAGGAACGCATGGTAACAGGAGCCATTAAAAATAAGGTAGACAAGATCTGGACGGACATCTGGGCAGGAGGCATCACCAATCCGCTGACCGTCATTGAACAGCTGACCTATCTCATGTTCATCCGGTCACTGGACGAGAAAGAACTTGCCACCGAAGATTTTGAGAACATGGCGGGCGAAAAGATGGAGCACATCTTCCCGGCCAGCGCGGCAGGACAGTCTATGCGGTGGAGCCGCTTCAAGGATAAAGATTCCCGCGAGATTTTCCTGACCATGCAGCAGCGGGTGTTCCCTGCCATCAAAAAGATGAAATATGGCCGTCTGCCGGACTTTGACGCAAACGGCGAGCTGGTGGAGATCGCAGACGACCCCACCCGCCCGGATGAGGGCAACACCGCCTTTGCGCGGTATATGGACGATGCCATGTTCCTGATCCCCACGCCGCAGGTGCTGCAAAAGATCATCACCGGGTTGGAGGATCTTTACACCCACGACATTGCCGACCTTGATATGCAGGGCGACCTGTACGAGTATATGCTGGGCAAGCTGGCAACCGCAGGGCAGAACGGCCAGTTCCGCACGCCCAAACACATCCGCGACATGATGGTGGAGCTGGTGCAGCCCACGCCGGACGACTTCATCTGCGACCCCGCCTGCGGCACAGCGGGCTTTCTGGTGTCCAGCGCAAAATATGTTCGCAAGCACTATGGGGACGATATGACTCCGGAACAGTGGCAGCATTTTGCCGGGCCGATGTTCGCAGGCTTTGACATGGACCGCACCATGCTGCGCATTTCGGCCATGAACCTGATGCTCCACTCCATCACGAACCCGGATATCGACTACAAGGACAGCGTGTCGAAGCAAAACTCCATTTGCAGCAAGTACACCGTTTGCCTTGCGAACCCGCCGTTCAAGGGCACTGTGGATGCCGAGAGCATCAACGACGACCTGAAAGCCGTCACCAACACCAAAAAGACAGAATTGCTTTTCCTTGCGCTCTTCCTGCGGATGCTCAAAACCGGCGGACGCTGCGCCTGCATCGTGCCGGACGGCGTGCTGTTCGGTTCCAGCAAGGCGCACCAGAGCATCCGAAAAGAACTCATTGAAAACCATCAGCTGCGGGCGGTCATTTCCATGCCCTCCGGCGTGTTCAAGCCCTACGCAGGCGTGTCTACGGCGGTGCTGGTGTTTACCAAGACCGGCGCGGGCGGCACCGATAAGGTGTGGTTCTACGATATGAAAGCCGACGGCTTTTCGCTGGACGACAAGCGCACCGAGGTGAAGGAAAACGACATTCCGGACATCATCGCCCGGTTCCAGAACCTCGACGCCGAAACTGACCGCAAGCGCACCGAGCAGAGTTTCTTTGTGCCCAAAGCGGAAATTGCCGCCAATGGGTACGATTTATCCATCAATAAGTACAAAGAGACCGAGTATGTGCCGGTGGAGTACCCCTCGACTACGGAGATCCTTGCTGACCTGCATGAGCTGGAAATGGAAATCACCAAGGGTTTGGCAGAGTTGGAGGAGATGGTGTGATGGCGAAGTTGGGAGATTATGTGAAAATTCGAACTGGAAAACTAGACGCAAATGCATCATCGGAAAGCGGACAATACCCTTTCTTTACGTGCGCGATTGAACCCTTGAAAATTGACAGTTACAGTTACGACTGCGAGTGTGTTCTAGTTGCCGGAAATGGTGATTTGAATGTAAAGTATTATAGCGGAAAGTTTGATGCGTACCAAAGAACTTATATCATTGAAAGTATGGATAAAACTTTTTTGGATGTGCAATATCTTTACTTTTTTATGGACAAGTATCTTGAAACACTAAGATCGCAGTCTATTGGAGGAGTTATTAAGTATATTAAGCTAGGAAATCTTACGGAAGCGGATATTTTTATTCCATCCATAGAAAGACAAAGGAAAATCGTACAAATCCTAAGAAAATCGAGGGAATTGATTTTTCTTCGCAAACAGCAACTTGCCAAACTAGACGAACTGGTAAAGGCGCGATTTGTGGAGATGTTTGGAGATTTCAAAAGTAACTCCAAAGGCTGGTCCATCGTCAAATTTGACGAGTTTGCCCAAATTGATGGTAATATGACCACTGACTATAAAAAATACGCAGATTATCCACATATCGGAATTGACAGTATTGAAAAAGGAACAGGAGCATTAAAAGGCTATCGCACTGTAAAAGAAGATGGAGTTGTTAGTGGAAAGTATATTTTCACTCCGCAACATATCATTTATAGTAAAATTCGCCCAAATCTTAATAAGGTCGCTCTTCCAGATTTTGAAGGACTATGTTCGGCCGATGCTTACCCAATACTTCCAAATCCGAAAAATTGCAATCGTATATTTTTGGCATTGGCTATGCGTTCCGACTACTTTTTAGACTATATTTTACAATTTAGTGCAAGGACTAATTTGCCGAAAGTCAACCGAAAAGAAATTGCGGGCTTTTCTATGCCACTACCACCGCTTTCCCTCCAGAACGACTTCGCAACTTTTGTAGAGCGCGTAAGCCAGCAGAAGCAGACTATACAGCAGAGCCTTGATAAGCTGGAATTGATGAAAAAGGCACTGATGCAGGAATATTTTGGGTAACTCCCCCAGTCGCCTGACGGCGACAGCCCCCTCAGAGAGGGAGCCTTTGACGTGGCGGTGCCGAAAAGCCTCCCTCCTTGAGGGAGGTGGATGCGAGCGAAGCGAGCAGACGGAAGGAGTTTACATGTAAAATGCTACCAGACTTTAGGTAAAAGGGTGTGCAACAGTAGATTTTAGCAGTATAATGGAAGAAAAAGGAAGTGCCATGCTGTATGTCAGAAGCCATTTGGGGTGCAATTATTGGATCGGTCGGCGTTGTAGTAGTAGCAGTTATCAATGGAGTTTTTGGATTGATAAAAAAGCCGGAGAAAGACAGTAAGAAAAAGTCTGAGGATAAAATAAGCGTCAATCAAACAGTCTCAGGCAATAACAATACTGTAATTGGAGTGCAAACAGATAAACAGGAGAAATAACAATGAGTGAAAATCTTGAAGTTAATCAAACCGCCGCCTTTGGCTCTCATGGAAACACAATTATCGGCACGGTAAATACGGGTTTATCAGTGACAGATGCCATGCAGATGGCACTTCAAATTTTTCGGGAATATTATCCGCAATTGAAAAAAGAGGCAATTGATGAACTTCAAAAAATGTTAAAAGAAGAATTGGAGAAAGTTCAACCTCAAAATATTCTGCCGCCGATACCAAGAATTGCGGTTCCAACATTGCAAGGCGCAAGCATTTCTGATGAAGAAATCATTCGGAGACTCTATGCAAAATTGCTTGCGGGTACGATGAACACAGAAAAGAGAGAATATGCGCATCCTGCATTTGTAAGAATGATTGATGAAATGAATGAGATGGATGCAAAGGTTTTGAAGAAAATTGTAGATATTAGTGATAGTATTCCAGTTGCGCGTGTGACATTTACCTTTGAAGGCAAATATTTGGCACATGTGATGCCGCATTTTTATAGTATGCATTTTGACGGTCTCGGAAACGAATATGATATCTCACGAAGTATAGAAAATTTGTCGAGGCTCAACCTTATAAATTTATTTGATGGAAGCGTAACGAACTTTGATTATAAAGAGTTTGAAAGAGCACCATATGTGAAAAATAGATTTGACTATGCAGTGAAAAACAATCCTGAACGGCAATTGACTATAAAAATTTCGGAATATACTATTCAGGAAAATGATATAGGCCATCAATTTGCAAATGTTTGCATCCTTGATTAAGCTATTTGTTTATTGGAAAGGAGCCCTCCCATGTCCAACTTCTCCTATCTCTCCACCCATCCCGAATATTCCCTCTTCGCCAATTCTGCCATCGAGGCCGAGAAAGTGTTCTCCACCTCCCCGGCGATGTGCGCGGTGGGGTGCCGGAAGGCGTTGGAGCTGGCGGTGAAGTGGGTGTATGCGGCAGACAAGACCATCACGATGCCCTACAAGGACAACCTGCAATCCTTGTTGCACGAGCCGAGTTTCCGGTTCGCGGTGGACCGCAATGTGTGGAGCGTGCTGCCCAGCATCGTGAAGGCGGGCAATCTGGCGGTACATACAGGGCATAGCGTGTCGGCGGCGGATGCAGTGTTCAGCCTGCGGGGGCTGTTCGACTTCATCCAGTGGGTGGATTACTGCTACGGCACGGACTATGTGGAGCGCTCCTTTGACGAGACAGCCATCCCCGGCGAGAAAGTGGCGCTGGACGAAAAGAAGATCCGGGAACAGGAAAGCCTGCTGTCCCAGAAGGATGCCGAGCTGGAAGCGCTGCGCAAGCAGGTGGAGAGTCTTTCGGCGGCATACACGGCCAGCAAACAGCAGAACCAGCAGAGCCGCAGTTTCACCGCCGCCGACCTGACCGAGGCCGAGACGCGGCGGAAGATCATCGACATCGACCTCAAGGCCATGGGCTGGAAATTCACCGGGCCGGACGCCGATGTGCGCACCGAGTACGAAGTGGACAACATGAACGGCGTGCTGGGGCAGAAGGGTTATGCAGACTATGTGCTGATGGGCAAGGACGGCTTGCCGCTGGCGGTCATTGAAGCCAAGCGCAGCACCAAAGACCCCAACATCGGGCGCAAGCAGGCTCAGCTTTATGCAGACTGTCTGGAGCAGAAGGTTGGCCGCCGTCCGATGCTGTTTACCACCAACGGCTACACCACCTATTTCTGGGATGAGCAGAGCGGCCCGCAGCGTGCCGTGAGCGGGGTGTTCTGCAAGGACGACTTGCAGAAGCTGATGAACCGCCGCACTGAGAAAAAGCCGCTGGACACCATCGAAATTGACGATAAAATCACCGACCGTTACTACCAGAAAAACGCCATCCGGGCAGTCTGCGCCCATATTACGCAGGGCTTCCGGCGCAATCTGCTGGTCATGGCTACTGGCACGGGCAAGACCCGCACCGCATCCAGCCTGACCGATGTGCTGAGCCGGGGCGGTCATGTGACCAACGTGCTTTTTCTGGCGGACCGCACCGCGCTGGTCAAGCAGGCGAAGGACGACTTCAAGAAATATCTGCCCGACCAGTCGCTGTGCAATCTGTGCTCCTCTAAGGACGATAAGGCCGCGCGCATCGTGTTTTCCACCTATCCCACCATGCTCAACGCCATCGACAACGCCAAGACCAAAGACGGCGTGCCGCTGTTTTCGCCCGCCCACTTTGACCTTATCATCGTGGACGAGAGCCACCGCAGCATTTTCAAGAAATACCGCGCCATTTTTGATTATTTCGATGCCGTTCTGGTTGGCTTGACCGCCACCCCGAAAACCGATGTAGACCGCAACACCTACGACTTTTTCGAGATGGAACACGGCATCCCCACCTACGCCTACGATTACGACACGGCGGTCTACACCGACCATGTGCTGGTGCCTTACTACAACTACGAGGTCAAGACGAAATTCACAGAAGAGGGCATCCACTACGACCAGCTTTCACCGGAGGATAAGGCCCGCTACGAGGACGATTTTGCCGAGGACGACACCCTGCCCACCTTCATCCCGTCCGAAAAGCTGAACAAGTTCATCTTCAACGCCAACACCGTGGACACGGTGCTGCAAGACTTGACGGAACGGGGCATCCAGACGGCAGGCGGCGACCGCATCGGCAAGACCATCATCTTTGCCCAGAACAAGCGCCACGCGGAGTTTATCCGGGAACGCTTCGGCAAGCTCTACCCGCAGCTGGAGACCCAGTACCCGGGATTCATCCAGCGGGTGGTCTGCGACGACGCCTATGCACAGTCCATCATTGACGACTTCAAACAACCGGACAAGCCGCCGTTTATTGCGGTCTCGGTGGATATGATGGACACGGGCATCGATGTGCCGGAGTGCGTGAATCTGGTGTTCTTCAAAAAAGTACGCAGCAAAACGAAGTTCTGGCAGATGATCGGCCGTGGTACGCGGCTCTGCCCATCCCTTGCCTGCGTGGATGCCATCGACGGCGAATATACGGGCAAACGACGGTTTCTGATCTTCGACTACTGCGGCAACTTTGAATTTTTCCGTCAGAAACCCAACGGCTACGAGAGCGCGGACACCAAGAGTCTGTCCGAGAGCATTTTCTGCAAGCAAGTGCGGATCGCCGCCGCGCTGCAGGATGGAGCCTATGGGGACGAAAACTACCAGAACTGGCGCAAGATCTTAACGGAGACCTGCCGTGCCGAAGTGGGAGCGCTGAATCCGGAGCTGGTATCCGTGCGGCTGCACCGACAGGCCGTGGAACACTATCAAAAGCCGGAAGCCTTCGTCAGCCTGACCGAAACGGACAAGGGTACTCTGATGAAAGAGGTGGCACCGCTCATCTCGCTGGACGACAAAGATGAAGCCGCCAAGCGGTTCGATAACTTTGTGTATGGCTTGCTGCTCTGTGAACTGGAAGGTCTGCCGGGGCTGGGCCGCGCCCAGAAACAGCTGCGCAGCACAGCGGCAATGCTGGAAGGGAAGGCTACCATCCCGCAGGTGCAGGCGAAGCTGCCCCTCATCCGGGAGGTGCAGACGGACGAATTTTTGACCTCGCATGACCTTCTCCGCTTTGAGGAAATGCGGCAGGAACTGCGGGAGCTTATCAAGTTTCTGGTGGACGGTGTAGAAGGGCAAAAACCTGTCTACACGGCCCTTGCCGACCCGGTACTGGAACAGACCGAGGGCAAAGCGCTGGATTCCGGCTACGATTTCGGCGAGTACCGGGAACGTGTGAACCGCTACATCATGGAGCACCGCAGCGATACGCTGGCCATCCACAAGCTGACCCAGAACATTCCGCTTTCCCGGGGCGACTATACCGAGCTGGAACATATCTTCACCTGTGAGCTGGGCAGCAAAGAGGACTATGCACGGGAGTTTCGGGATACACCCTTTGGTCTGCTGGTGCGTAAAGTGGCAAAGCTGGACCACGATGCTGCCATGCAGGCATTTTCCAAGTTCATCAATGACGAATCGCTGAATGCAAAGCAGATCGCGTTCGTGCAGAAGGTCATTCATTACATCGAGCAGAACGGTTATGTGGAAAGCAAAGCGGTGCTGATGAAACCACCCTTTGACCAGCCCATCCTGTTTACCCGCCTGTTTGATGGCAAAACAGGGAGTGAACTGATGGATACGATCAATTCGGTGAAAGAGAATGCCACCCATGTGACGGCATAAAGTAGTGGAATGTAATGATAAAAACCGGTATAATTCAGGACTATCGAAAAATGAATATCCTGCAACGCAGTATGGCAAGTCAGGGAATTTTGAACGATACGCAAACGACTCTGGCTGATTACCTGATGAGCATCGCACAAATTTCCGTGGAGGATGCCGGAGCGATTTATATCGAGTTGAGCAGCATCCGCGGCAATTTTATGGCAAACATCATTCTGCGCATGATTGAAAATTATCACTTCCTGCCCGATATGGCGCAGAAACTGAAAAACAAACAAGCACTGGTGGAAAGCGTAATTGCAAATGAACAACAGGAGCCTTCCATTATGTTGCCCACCAAAGATGTGTATGATGACCTTGTCAACAGCAAACTGGATATGATCGAGGGCTTCGTGCCGATCTCTGCCATCCAGTATGATGCTAAGATGCAGGAAGCAGAAAGACTTTAAGGGGAGTGCGACTTGTAGGATTGCTTTAAATTATCGAGTTAATCCGCAGGCTGAATAGATTCACTCAAATCGAATGAAAACGAAAAAATGCCCGCTCACCGTGGAGATCCGGCTCCATCGGTGGGCGGGCATATCCAATAAAACACCAGGATACGATTATGCTTTTCGTACTTCAGCTGGGATCTTGTTCTGGCTCAGATATCCCACAGGGAGGGCGCAGAGGTGGAAACTGCGGCGGCACCTGCGCGCATGGCGGCCATGACGTCGGCTTTGTCCCGCAGCAGGCCGCCTGCAATGACAGGCACCTGTGTGCGGGCGCTGATCTCGGCGATGACCCGGGGCATGATGCCGGGAAGGATCTCGACAAAATCCGGCTTGCCCTGCTCCAGCTGACCGGACAGGCTGGTCAGCGAGAGGGAATCCAGGATGAATGCCCGCTGGACGGTCAGCAGGCCGCGGTGGCGCGCCCGGCGGATCAGGGTCGGGCGGGTGGAGATGATGCCGTCCGGGTGGCATAGGGCGTTGAGGGAGTCCACCGCGATCTCCCGCGACGAAAGGCCGTCCACAAGGTCGATGTGAACCACGGCCAGTTTTCCGGCATCATGTATGCGGTGCACCAGCCCGTCTACGGTGAGCAGGGTGCTCGCCAGCAGAAAAACGGCGCTGCAGGGCGAAGCCAGCGCAGCAGTCAGGGCTTCGTCCGTTTTCACAGCGGCGATCACCGGTTCGTCCAGCAGGGTTTCAGCAAGAGGATGCATTGGGTAAGACTCCTTTTTTATCAATTACTTGATTTATATTATTCTACAAAAAAGCCGCCATGTAAATAAGTTACACGGCGGCTGTAATGTAAAATCTAGGTTTTATCAGAATGTGGTTGCAATCAGCTCACCGCCGCCCAGAATGGTAGTAGTATTGGAACAGCTGATCATTACAATAAACATTGCATTTATCAGACCTGCAATGTACGGATTGCGGGTGCGTTTGTAGATGATGCGGGACATGATGGGCGTGACAAACAGAAGAACCATACAGGGGAACAGCCAAATGGGACCAATGCGCTGGCCTTCGGTCAAACCATAAAGCTGATAACCCGTTGTATAGAAGTAGATATATTGACTTGCAACCACAAAAATAGCACCAAGCGCATTAAAGAATGCAAAAATCAAGATGTTGCCATTTTTTCCGCCAATGGTGTTGTAGTTGAAGCAATTTGCCGAGATCGAGTTCATAACGTAGAACAGCAGGAAGAATGGCAGATAGCGAAGTGCGATCAGCACTTTATCAGCGCCGAAGGTTTTGAACGCAACGACATACATCCGATAATCAACTTGGAAGAAATAGTGTGCTGCAAAAACAAGGCCGAACGAAACAACGATCACGATAACAGCGAGGGCAATGGTCTTCCACAGCTGCTCCAGATTCAAATAAAGACCCGCTCTTCGAGCACTCCAACCGTGTTTTTTTCCATAAGCACCGTAAAAAACAGCAGAGCAGAATATTGCAAAGACGCCGCAAAGAGCAGCCCATGTACCGATCGTCAGGGGGCCGGTCTGCACAAAGAAGTTTGTTGTCTTTGAGTAAACGGTATTCATGCAGAACAAAAAGCTTGAACCGGAAAAAACTGCACCGATAACCAGCAGAACCCAGTACCATGCCTTGGCTCCACTGTCCTGCACAGGGGCTGGCTGTACAATTTCACCACTGCGGAGAGCGGAAAATACGGGAGTATCAAGCAGAACCAGCGTGAAACTGACCATGAAGATCAAAAGACCGATCACGCCGAGGCTGTTGAACACCGCTTTAATGGGCCAGATCTGATCGCTGGCAGGCAGGGGCTTTGGAGCGCCGAGCGTTGTATCAAAAAAATCAACGGCATAGCCGACACAAGTAGTAGAAAAAGCAACGAGAGGATGGATCATGTTCGGCCGATAAATCACGCGATAAGCGGTCTTTCCATCAAAATCGCGCGTATAATATTTGCCGCCTTCTGCGATACCGGCAAAGCCGTCCTCATTAAAATTCAGGAATTTTTTAGCACCATCTGTTTCCATGAAGGCTGCCGGATTGGTCAGCATATTTCCAGCGTCATCATAGGTTCCAAAGTAAAAGTCATCATGGGTACTGGCAATAATGCCTACACTGCGTGAGCCGTAATCTCCGCTATGATCACCGCCGGTGTCATCCTGCCAGTCACCAGCCTGCTGCAGAACAGCAGCAATCAAAGGAGTTTCCCGGGAATTATCGATCTCTACCGCCATATTAGCAGCTGTACCGCCGCTGGAATGGCCTGTAACGCCAATACGAGCTGTGTCAACGTACGGAAGGCTTGCAATAAGCTGAACTGCACCATCGACGCCCACAGCACCATCGTAAAGTTCTGCAATCGACAGGCTTTCCGAGTCGCCATGACTGTGCAGATCAAGTGCCAGCACCACATATCCCCGGCGAGCCAGCTCAATACTATACAAGTCCTGCATTTCTTTGTTGTTATACCATCCTTCGATTGTAACAACACCCGGCGCCGGTGTGTCTTTGGTTGCATTCTGTGGAATGTAAAGGTATGCGGCCAGCTGGTGTCCAGAGGGACTTTCCCAGCTCATTTCCTTGATCCTGATCCCACCAGAAGTTTGTACAGCGGACGCTACGATGGCACTTACAAGGCAAAGAATCAGTGACAGGCACAACCAGAATTTGCTGTTTTTCAACCTACCTTTTTGATACGACATGCTTGGGACCTCCTTTTTGAATCTGATTTTTCCGTAATAAAAATGGGGACACACTGCATCTGGACGATACAGTGCATCCCCATCTCACTTCTCTTGGGATGCTTCTAGTATAGCGTTTTGTAACAAAATGTCAATAGAAACTAAACAATTAAAAAATATTTTGTGCGTGAACCATAAAGTCGGGCGAAAACTATCAATGCTCTGCCCAGTCGCAGCTTCGGCCAACAGCCTTGTGCCAGCCGGAGAGCAGACGGGTGCGCTCGGCCTCGTCCATCTGCGGGGCAAAGGTCATATTGCAATGCCACAGGCTGCGGATCTCGTCCCGGTCCTTCCATACGCCGGTGGCAAGGCCCGCCAGATAGGCAGCGCCCAGAGCGGTCGTCTCCCGGATGGCCGGGCGCAGCACGGTCTTGTTCAGGATATCGGCCTGGAACTGCATCAGGAACTGGTCGCGGGATGCACCGCCGTCCACCTTCAGCGAGGTGATGGGCACGCCGGTGTCCTTTTCCATAGCAGCCACGAGGTCTGCGCTCTGGTAGGCAATGGACTCCTCTGCCGCACGGATGATGTGGTTCTGGGTGGTGCCGCGGGTGATGCCCACAATGGCACCGCGGGCGTACATATCCCAGTACGGTGCACCCAGACCAGTAAAGGCCGGCACGATGTAAATGCCGCCGTTATCCGGCACCTTCTGGGCATAGTATTCCGCATCGCGGCTTTCCTGGATCATGCGCAGGCCGTCGCGCACCCACTGGATCACAGCACCGCCCACAAAGACGCTGCCCTCCAGCGCATACTCCACCTTACCGTTCAGGCTGATGGCAATGGTAGAGATCAGGCCGTTCCGGCTGCGGCAGATGGTGTCGCCGGTGTTCATCAGCAAAAAGCAGCCGGTGCCATAGGTGTTCTTGGCCTCGCCCTTGCGAAAGCAGCTCTGTCCGAACAGCGCAGCCTGCTGGTCACCGGCAATGCCGGCCACCGGGATCTGCACACCGCACAGATCGGTGGTGCCGTAGACCTCGCTGGAATCCGTCACGCGGGGCAGGATGCAGCGCGGGATATCCAGCGCTTTGAGCAGGGTGTCGTCCCAGTCCAGCGTGCGGATGTTATACAGCATGGTGCGGCTGGCGTTGGTGCGGTCGGTGACATGCACTCTGCCGCCGGTCAGCTTCCAGACCAGCCATGTGTCCACAGTGCCGAACAGGATCTCCCCTGCCTCGGCCCGCTCCCGCGCACCGGGCACATTGTCCAGGATCCACTTGATCTTCGTTGCGGAGAAATAGGCATCAGGCATCAGGCCGGTATTCTCCCGGATGTAGTCTGCCATGCCGGGCTGCTGCAGCAGTTCATCCACCAGCGGAGCCGTGCGGCGGCACTGCCAGACGATGGCATTGTAGATGGGGCGGCCGGTGGCCTTTTCCCACAGGA
>ULNL01030278.1_pt1 | contig 12324 bp, 9 predicted proteins | sample 1951901 | NCBI WGS metagenome assembly ULNL01 (sample SAMEA4835575, study PRJEB28245) | human gut metagenome | biome: gut microbiome; material: fecal sample | place: Denmark | collected 2008
ACTTCAAAATCTGTAAGATTTAAGTGGCGGGAGTATGTCACTATATCAAATATAAAGGGAAGTGTGTCTATTGAAACAAATTAAAAAGAAACTTCCAATAGGAATAGAAAATTTTGCAAAGCTTCAGTCAGAAGATTTCTACTATGTAGATAAAACGATGCTTATCAAAGAACTTCTGGATAATTGGGCGGAGGTGAATCTGTTTACACGTCCGAGAAGATTTGGTAAAACATTGAATATGAGTATGCTGAAAGCATTCTTTGAATTAAACGGTGATAAGAACTGCTTTAAAGGAACAAGAATTTCCAGAGAAGTTTATCTTTGCGAACAATACATGGGAAAGTTCCCTGTGATTTTTATTTCCCTGAAGAGTATCAGTGCGCAAACTTATGAAAAAGCCTGTGATATGGCAATACAGATTGTAAATGGTGAGGCGCGTAGATTCCAGTATTTATTGGACAGTGAACGTTTGACGGAATATGATAAGGATGCGTTCAAATCATTGCTTCTGCCGGATATGAAGGAATCTGTTCTGTGCAGCAGTCTGAGGATTCTGTCAGAACTTCTGGAGAAACATCATGGTCAGAAAGTTATCTTATTGATTGATGAATATGATGTGCCTCTGGCGAAAGCATTTGAATTGGGATATTACAATTCAATGACTCTGCTGATCCGTAACTTGTTTGAAAATGCATTAAAAACAAATGACAGTCTGAAGTTTGCTGTGCTTACAGGCTGCATGCGTATCTCAAAGGAGAGTATTTTTACAGGATTAAATAATCTGAAAGTTTTGTCAGTGGCAGATGTACAGTTTGATGAATATTTTGGATTTACGGACAGTGATGTAAAGAATATATTGGAATATTATGAACTTTCTGAGCATTATGATGAAATAAAAATGTGGTATGACGGATATCGGTTTGGAAATGTAGAGGTTTACTGTCCCTGGGATGTGATAAATTATTGTGATGAATTGCGTATAAACAATATGGCGCAGCCACAGAATTACTGGTCTAATACTAGCAGTAATGAAGCGGTGAAACGCTTTATTCAGGAGACTGATAAGGGAACGGTCAGAAAGGAAATTGAGAAACTGATAGCAGGAGAAACAATTGTAAAGGAGATTCATCAGGAACTGACATATCAGGATATGTATGCTTCGATTGAAAACCTATGGAGTGTTCTTTTTACTACGGGATATCTCACACAGACCGGAAGAAAAGATGCAAATACGTTCATGCTTACCATTCCTAATATGGAAATACGTAATATTTTTCTGACACAGATTATGGAATATTTTAAGAAAACTGTTTCTGAGAATGGAGAAGCACTTGAAAAATTCTGTAATGCACTAAAAGATGGAAATTCCGAAGTGGTAGAACAAAGTTTGAACAATTATCTGAAAAGAACCATCAGTATTCGGGATACCTTTGTAAAAAAACAGATGAAAGAGAATTTTTATCATGGGATTTTACTTGGAATCCTTGGATTTCAGCAGAACTGGAGTGTGTCATCAAATAAAGAATCAGGTGATGGATACAGTGATATTCTAATAGAAACAGAAGATCAGGAAACAGGAATCATTATAGAAATAAAATATGCCGAAACAGGGAATCTGGAAGCTGTCAGTGAAGAGGCATTAAAACAGATAGAAGACAGACGATACGAGGAGCAGCTGCTGGAAGAGGGAGTAGAGTATATTTTGAAATATGGTATTGCATTTTACAAAAAGAAATGCAAAGTAATGGCAGTCAAATAAATGAAAAACAAATACAAAAAAGCAGCAGAACCATTGAGGGATAGTGATTCAATGGTTCTGCTTTTTACTGTCTGTATTGATGAAGTTGCTTAATGTAACTGGAATACTACGGTTTCGTAAGGTTTGAGTACAAGTGTTCCAATTCCGTATTCAACTTCATTTTCTCCGTAATTGGAAATGATTACGGAAGTGTTGCACGGTAATTCAATATCTTCAGTGCCATAATGGAATTTCTGCATGGATGCAGAGAAATTATGCACTGCCAGCCATGTTTCATCCTGATAACTTCTGGTATAGGCAATTACCGGACCATCTTCCGGGCAGCAGAGTTTGAAATCTCCATGAGCCATTACCGGATGTTTCTTACGCAGTGCGATGAGATTCTGGTAGAATCTGAAAACAGAACAGTCATCATTCATCTGGCTTTCTGCGTTAATGAGTTTGTAGTTTGGATTGACACCCAGCCACGGAGTATGCTCAGAAAATCCGCCGTTTGGACTGTCGTTCCACTGCATAGGCGTTCTTGCATTATCACGGCTGATACTTCTGGATTCTGCCAGTGCTTCTTCAGGAGAAGCTCCCTGTTCGATCATGGTTTTATAATAATTGCGGGTATCAATGTCATTGTAATCATCGATAGATGGGAAGGCAACATTGGTCATTCCCAATTCTTCGCCCTGGAAAACAAAGGGGGTACCGGGAAGTGTGTGCAGATAACATGCCAGCATTTTTGCAGATTCTGACCAGAATTCTCTGTCATTTCCGTAAAGGGAAACCTGACGCGGTTTGTCGTGATTACTTAAAAATCTTGCCCACCATCCGTCTTTTTTCAGGATTTCATAATTTTTCTTAAGATCACGTTTTATTTTCTCTGGTGACCATGTCTGGATTTCAACAATCGGAGGGACAAATGGAATGGCCATGTTAAATTCTTTGCTTGCTGCGCTGGAATAGTTGATGGCATCCTGTTCATTGTTGATATTAACTTCTCCTACACTCATCAGATTGTCGGGAGTCATTGTTTCTGCAACCATTTCACGGATGTAGCGGTGGGTTCCCTCCAGATTTACACACGCTACAGTACCAATGGGTTCATTCATATCTGCACGTCCGTCCAGTCCTTTGTCAAGATAACTGATGGCATCAATGCGATATCCGTCAACACCTTTCTCATTCCAGAAACGGATAATATCAAAAATTTTCTCTTTAGTTTCCGGATTATCCCAGTTCAGATCCGGTTGTTCTTTAGCAAAGAAATGGAGATAGTATTGTCCACGTTCAGGAACATATTCCCAGGCACTTCCGCCAAATACGGACATCCAGCAGTTGGGTGCGCCTCCGTCCGGTGCAGGATCACGCCAGATATAGTAATCACTGTAAGGATTATTGCGGGATTTCTTTGATTCCCGGAACCATTTATGTTTATCTGAAGAATGGTTCAGAACCAGATCCATGATAATGGCGATGCCTCGTTCATGCGCACCGTCGCGGAAAGCATCCCAGTCTTCCATAGTTCCGAATTCTTCCATGATCGCGAAGTAATCAGAAATATCGTAACCGTTATCCACATTCGGAGAAGCATAGACAGGAGACATCCATACTGCATTGATGCCAAGCTCCTTCAGATAATCTAGCTTCTCAATCATTCCCTTCAGATCACCGATTCCATCATTGTTGCCATCTTTAAAACTTCTTGGGTAAATCTGGTAGATCACCAGATCTTTATACCAGTCTTTTTTGTGTTTCATATGTACATCCTTTCGTCTTTTTGCATAAATAAACTCTGAAATTATTATATTGTATTGTGCAAAAAAACGCAATGAAGAAAATGAGATTATTTTTGATAATAGTAACACACGTGTTACTGTTCACATTCCACTATCCCGCGAGGTGTTTTGGCATGAATATGCCAAAATCCCGAGACATACAAGCCAAAATTCCATTGCCGCAGGCAATCTGGAATGAATTTTGGATACGTTACTGTGAACGGAGTGAACAGTAACATAACGAAGTAAACAGTAATACACACTCTGGACATATCAGATTGTACAGAAAAAAGAATTGTGATAGAATAGGCGCGTAAAATATGTTACTGTACATAAGACAATGAAAGACGGAGAACAGAATGAACGCAAATTTTGAATATTATAAAGTTTTTTATTACGTATCAAAATATGAGAATCTGACAAAGGCAGCATCAGTATTAAAGACCAGCCAGCCGGCTGTGACCAGGACGATACATAATCTGGAAAATATATTAGGGTGCAGACTGTTTACCAGAAGCAAAAGTGGCATGAAACTGACTCCTGAGGGAAAGATTTTCTATCAGTATGTAGCAGCAGGCTGTGCTCAGTTTTTCAAAGCCGAGGATAATCTTAATAATCTGATCAGCCTTGAGAACGGGACCATTTATATCAGTGCAACAGAGACAGCATTGCACTGTTATTTGTTCGAGGCAGTCAGAGACTTTAATATTCAATACCCGAATGTGCATTTTAAAATTCTTAATAACAGCACTACAGATTCTGTAAATGCCTTAAAAGAGGGTAAAGTAGATCTTGCAGTTGTATCTGCTTCTTTACAGTTAGCAGAGCCACTGAAAATGAAAGTAGTGCGAAAGTATAGGGAAATTCTGATCGGAGGCAGTCGTTTTGCGGAGCTGAAGGGGAGGAAGACTTCGTTGGAGGAACTTTCAGCCTATCCATGGATCAGCCTGACTTCCGAGGCAATCAGCAGGAGATTTTTGAATGAGTATTTTTCAAAAAATGGACTGCAGTTTTCGCCGGATGTAGAGCTGGCGACTACAGATATGATTCTCCCGGCAGTACGGTATAATATGGGAATCGGATTCCTGCCAGAAGAATTTGCCGGAGATGATCTGGAATCCGGAAAGGTTTTTGAGATAGATGTAAATGAAACACTTCCGGAGAGAAGCATTATTCTGATCCATGATACAGAATATCCTCAAAGTATTGCATCTAAAGCATTCCAGAAGTTTTTGGCAGAACGGAAAGAACAGAACCGCTGAAATAGAAAAGTCATCAGGAAATCCACATGATGTGAATCCTGATGACTTATTATATTTATAAGGAATTTATCATCTGTTAGACGGATTTATTTATGCCACTCCCAGTTTCGAATCTCTTCCAGATCCTGGCCATATTCAGCAATATACTGTTTGTGCTCAACAAGCTTGTCATTCATCTTCTGGATTAAGAAGGAACCTTTGTTTCCAAGCTGTGGAAGATGCATGATGGCATCCTTTACAAGATTGAAACGGTCAATCTGGTTCTGTACACGCATATCGAATGGTGTAGTAATAGTACCTTCTTCCTGATATCCGTGAACAGAGATATTGTGGTTGTGACGCTCATAAGTAAGCTCATGGATCAGTGTTGGATATCCATGGAATGCAAAGATGACAGGTTTATCTTTTGTGAAGATTGCATCATATTCTGCGTCACTTAAGCCGTGTGGATGTTTGTGGTCAGATTCCAGTTTGAACAGGTCGACAACGTTAACAACACGGATCTTAAGTTCCGGCATTTCATCACGAAGGATAGTAACTGCAGCCATGATCTCAAGTGTAGGTGTATCACCGCAGCAGGCCATAACAACGTCTGGTTCTTCACCACAGTCATTGCTTGCCCACTCCCAGATACCAATACCCTGTGTGCAGTGTTTAACAGCCTGCTCCATGGTCAGCCACTGGCAGCTTGGATGTTTGGAAGCTACAATTGCATTGACATAGTTCTTACTCTTGATGCAGTGATCGAAGCAGGAGAGTAAGCAGTTAGCGTCCGGTGGTAAGTACATACGAACTACGTCTGCTTTCTTATTGGCAATGTGATCCAGGAATCCAGGATCCTGATGAGTAAATCCGTTGTGGTCCTGCTGCCATACGTTGGATGTCAGGATGAAGTTCAGGGATGCGATGGGCTGTCTCCAGGAAAGCTGATTGCAAACTTTCAGCCATTTTGCATGCTGGGCTGCCATGGAGTCAACGATACGGATGAAAGCTTCATAGCTTGCGAAGAAGCCATGACGACCTGTTAACAGGTAACCTTCCAGCCATCCTTCACACATATGCTCACTGAGCATACTGTCCATAATACGTCCGTCTCTTGCGAGGCAGTCATCAGTATCAAGCATTTCTGCGTTCCAGTCACGTTTCTGATATTCAAATACTTTGTACAGACGGTTGGACATGCTTTCATCTGGTCCAAAGATACGGAAGTTCTTGTTTTCTTCATTCAGTTTGAAGATGTCGCGGATGTATCCGCCAAGTTCGATCATATCCTGAGCTTTTGTTTTGCCAGGCTGTACTTCAATACCGTAATCGCGGAAGTCCGGAAGACGAAGATCTTTCAGAAGAAGTCCGCCATTTGCATGTGGGTTGGCACCGAGACGTGCATTTCCCTTAGGAGCCAGTTCAGCCAGTTCCGGGATCAGGCGTCCGTTTTTATCAAACAGTTCCTGAGGACGATAGCTTTCCAGCCACTCCTTCAGAAGTTCAAGATGTTCCGGTTTTTCCATAGTGATCGGAACCTGATGAGCACGGAAAGAACCTTCAATCTGAAGTCCGTCAACAACCTTAGGACCTGTCCATCCCTTAGGAGTACGAAGGATGATCATTGGCCATACCGGACGTTCCGGATTATTGTTCTCACGGGCGTTCTTCTGGATCGCTTTGATTTCTTCGATCACTGTGTCCATTGTTTCAGCCATCTTCTTGTGCATTGTCATTGGGTCGTCACCTTCAACGAAATATGGTTTCCAGCCACAGCCCTTGAAGAAGCATTCAAGTTCTTCATGAGAAAGACGGGAGAAGATAGTCGGGTTGCTGATCTTATATCCATTTAAGTGAAGAATAGGAAGTACAGCACCGTCTGTGATCGGGTTCAGGAATTTGTTGGACTGCCAGGATGTCGCCAGAGGACCAGTCTCAGCTTCACCATCACCTACAACAGTAGTTGCAATCAAATCCGGGTTGTCAAATACAGCTCCGAAAGCATGAGCGATGGAGTAACCAAGCTCGCCACCTTCATTAATGGAACCAGGTGTTTCCGGTGCGCAGTGGCTTGGGACTCCGCATGGGAAGGAGAACTGTTTGAACATTTTCTTCATACCTTCCTCATCCTGGCTGATGTTAGGATAAACTTCGCTGTAGGAACCTTCCAGATAGGTATTGGCGATCATGAAGTTTCCGCCATGTCCAGGACCGGAAAGCAGGATCATATCAAGGTCATAACGTTTGATGACACGGTTGCAGTGTGCATAAACGAAGTTCTGTCCTGGTACAGTTCCCCAGTGACCAACAATTTTTTTCTTGATCTGATCCATAGTTAATGGCTCTCTCAGAAGCGGATTGTCGAGAAGATAGAGCTGTCCGGCAGACAGATAGTTAGCTGCACGCCAGTAAGCATCGATTTTGTCAAGCATTTCCTGGTTTAAAGGCTGCTTTTCCAGACATAATTTGTTGTCTTCCATTTTCTTACCTCTTTCTTTGTCTTTGATGTGTATAGCTTAAGATGTCGAAGATATCTGTATAAGAAATTTTCTGGTGGTAGTTAATGATAAACGTTTCTCAACAGATAAGTTGGAGTGTTACTTTGTTATTTTTTAACCGAACACATCCTATCATATCAGAAATGAAACGTAAAATAGAAATATTGCATTGTAATTATAAGTTTTTGATATGGATAAAAAATAAGCTCCTTCTGATGAAATGCGGAGCAGTTATTCGGTATAGAGCTGCGTAGCGAAGCAGATTGTGAATATCCGCTTGACGACAATGCTCTGAGTGGAAATGATTGGTGTTTAATATGGAAGATGACGAAAAGAACTAAGCAATGATTAGTAATTTTCACGAAAAAATGGATAACATGAAAGTTGTATTGCAATTTGCACAAAAAATAGATATAATAAAAAAAACAATTGCGCATAAGGTATAGAAAAACTGCTTATATGTACTAGATAAAGTATAGGCGGTAAAAGTGAAGAATGGCGAAGGAGACAAGAATCATGGGAAAAAGAGCAGCAGGAATATTAATGCCGATCAGCAGTCTTCCATCAGACTATGGCATCGGATGTTTTTCAAAAAGTGCATATGAATTTGTAGACTGGTTAAAGGAAGCCGGACAGACTTACTGGCAGATTCTGCCATTGGGACCGACCAGCTATGGAGATTCTCCATATCAGTCTTTCTCTACATTTGCAGGTAATCCATATTTTATTGATCTGGATACACTTGTGGAAGAAGGAGTTCTTGATAAGAAAGACTGCGAGAAAGTTAATTGGGGAAAGAAGCCTGATGAGGTAGATTATGAAAAAATCTACAAAGGCCGTTATCCTCTTCTGAGAAAAGCATACGAGAACAGTGATATCAGCAAGAATCCTGACTATCAGAAATTCGTAGCAGAGAACAGCTGGTGGCTGTCAGATTATGCTCTGTTTATGGCAGTAAAAGACCGTTTCGAAGGTGTAGAATGGACCAAATGGGCTGAGGATATCAGACTCCGCTGGAACAATGCCATGGATTATTATCGTGAAGAACTCTATTTTGATATTGAATTCCAGCAGTATATGCAGTTTAAGTTTTATGAGCAGTGGATGAAACTGAAATCCTATGCAAATTCAAAAGGAATCCAGATCATTGGAGATATTCCGATTTATGTTGCCATGGACAGTGCTGATGCATGGGCACATCCGGAACTGTTCCAGCTGGATCAGGACAATGTACCGCTGGCAGTAGCAGGATGCCCTCCGGATGGATTTTCTGCAACCGGTCAGTTATGGGGAAATCCGTTATATCGCTGGGATTATCACAGAAATACAGGATATCAGTGGTGGATTTCCAGAATGAGTTACTGCTTCAGACTGTATGATGTTGTGCGAATCGATCATTTCCGTGGATTTGATGAATATTTCTCTATTCCATACGGAGATAAAGATGCAAGAGGCGGACACTGGGAAAAGGGTCCCGGAATTGATCTGTTCCGTAAGATTGAACAGGCGCTTGGATGGAAGCAGGTTATCGCAGAGGACCTGGGATATATGACAGATTCCGTACGTCATCTGGTATATGAGAGCGGCTTCCCGGGAATGAAGGTTCTGGAATTTGCGTTTGACTCCAGAGATTCCGGATGTGCCAGTGATTATCTGCCACATAACTATCCGGAGAACTGCGTGGCGTATACAGGAACCCATGATAATGAAACTATTGTGGGATGGTGGAAGAGCATCACAGCAGCTGAGAGAAAACTGGCGAGAGATTATCTGTGTGATCATGCAACACCGGAAGAAGAACTGTATAAGTGTTTCATCAGTCTGATCATGCGCAGTGCTGCGCGTGTCTGCGTTATCCCAATGCAGGACTATATGGGACTGGACAACAGATTCCGAATGAATAAACCATCTACAGTTGGTATGAACTGGAAGTGGAGAATCAAGAAGAGAGATCTTACAAAGAAACTCCAGAAGGAAATCCATGATGTGACACTTCGTTATGGACGTAAGAACTGGGATTAAATACATAGTGAAATAACTGGAATAATGACAGCGTTTCGGATATAAATAATATTCGGAACGCTGTTTTTTTAACCGAATCAAGCAGTTATTTGGTTAAAAAAGCAACGAAGTGGTTGGTTTTATCTGTTTTGTTTTATCCAGTCAGAGTTATTTGTCAGAGGGAAAAAAGGACAGTTTCTCAAGGTCTTTATTTTTGTATGAAAAAGAAAACATTGAAATTGTTTTGACGGGCGTACAATTGAAAAAGAAATGCATTGATTTTCGGGCAATGTCTGATAAAATATTAACCAGAAAAAACAAAAGAACAGATTTTCAGGAGGGAACATAAATGAACTATAACAGATTAGAAAACAGTCTGATCGATGTGATCAAAGAGGAACAGGCGAAGCTTGGATATATGAAGGAGAAGATCAGCCTTTATTATCCGCTCAGTTCCCTGAATCATTTCTTTGGCAATGAGACGGATGCTGCAGGCATGATGGAGATTTTAAAAGATTTTCCTTCTTATATAGAAGAGAAATTTGGCGAAGTAGCAGTATCACACAGAGGAGATCGTTTCTGCTTCACTGTTTCGGAAAAAGCTTCCGAATATGTACATAATAATATGAAAGAGAATGAATTCATCAAGGCATTGATCGAATTGGTTGGTAGACATGGATGTACGATAGATGAAATTAAAGAACTGTTCCATTCTTATTCAGATAAAATCATTACTGAACCAATGGATAACGAGGAGTTTGATGTGATGATCCGCTTTGATGACGGATCAGATCCTTATTATTATTGTTTTAAAGACGAAGGATGCCATATCATTTACCACAGATTTCTGCCGGAAGATTATGCAGATTTTGGTTTTTGATAAGAATGGGTGAAAAATTTTCCAACTGTCGGATCGGCAAAAATATATGTGACATTTGCGACAAAAGTATGTTATTTTTTTGTCAAATATCAACAAAAATAAGTCGAAATTCTATATTGACAGATAGTCTCAATAATGGTAATTTTTATTTGATTTAATGTTTTCATTTATAGAAACAGGTAACATTTTATTACATTATTTTACAGGAATAAAATAGATAAAATTGAGTTGACAGTTTGGAGGGAAAGATTAAATGAGAAAAACCAAAATTATCTGTACAATGGGACCGTCTACTGATAAGGGCGATGTTATGGAGCTGCTTGTGAGAGAGGGAATGGACGTAGCACGTTTCAACTTCTCACATGGACCTCACGATGAGCAAAGAGGCCGTATCCAGAAACTGAGAGAACTTCGCAAGAAATATGACAGACCTGTTGCAGCACTTCTTGATACAAAGGGACCGGAGATCAGACTTGGATGCTTCAAGGATGGCAAGGTTTCTCTGGAAGAAGGACAGATTTTTACATTTACAAATAAAGACATTGAAGGAACTAATGAGCGCGTAAGCATTACTTATAAAGAGCTTTATAAGGATGTGCAGCCGGGCGGACATATTCTGGTTGATGATGGACTTGTAGACCTGGAGGTTCAGGACATCTCAGGAAAGGACATTGTCTGCAAGGTTATTAATGCAGGTGTGATTGGCGACAAGAAGGGTGTCAATGTTCCGGGTGCAAACCTGAAGATGCCATTCATCAGTAAAAAAGACCATGATGATCTTCTCTTCGGTATCCAGGAAGGATTTGATTTCGTTGCAGCATCTTTTACACGTACTGCAAACGATATCCGCGAAGTAAGAAAAATCCTGAAAGAAAACGGCGGTGAAGAGATTCAGATCATTGCAAAGATTGAGAACCAGCAGGGCGTTGACAATATCGACGAGATTATTGAAGCAGCAGATGGCATCATGATCGCCAGAGGTGACATGGGTGTTGAGATCCCGCCGGAATATGTACCTGTTATCCAGCAGAAAATCATCCAGAAAGTTTACACAGCAGGAAAACCGGTTATTACAGCAACACAGATGCTTGACTCCATGATCTCTCATCCGAGACCAACCCGTGCAGAGGCTACAGACGTTGCCAATGCGATTTTTCAGGGAACAAGTGCAACTATGCTTTCAGGAGAAACCGCAGCTGGTAAATATCCGGTACAGGCACTTCAGATGATGAGCCGTATTGCAGAACATATGGAGCAGAATATTGATTACAATACAATCTTTAAGAAAACAGACAGAAATGAGAATCCGGATATTACAAATGCAATCGCACATGCAACCTGTCTGACCGCAATCGACTTGAAGGCCAGTGCAATCCTTGCAGTGACAAAATCCGGAAGTACAGCTCATATGATGTCCAAACACAGACCAGGATGTCTGATCGGTGCATGTACAAGCTCTGAGAGAGTTCTTCGCCAGCTGAATCTGTCCTGGGGTGTTTACCCGATGCTGATCAAAGAAGAATACAGTTCTGAGATCCTTTGCCTGAGAGCAATCGAAGCAGCACAGAAGCATAAACTTGTAAAAGTTGGCGACACTATTGTATTTGCCGGTGGTGTACCGCTTGGAATTCCGGGAAGAACAAACCTGATCCGCGTCTGCACAGTAGAATAGTGGAGCAGATTATGAAACGGTTAGTCATAAAAAATAAAAGAAAAATCTGGCTCTGGTTTCTGTTTATCGTGCTTCTGATCCTGGCATGCAGAGCTGCGTATGTTACGGGAAATAAGAATATGCAGATAAGAGACGAGGCAGTAGAGGAACAGCAGGTAGAGAATGTAGTGGGACAGGATAAAGTGGAGAGATTATGCTGAATCAATTTTCGAGAACTGAGCTTCTTCTTGGAAAAGAAGCGATGGATAAACTGGAGAATGCCCGTGTGGCAGTATTTGGAATCGGAGGAGTTGGAGGTTATGTATGTGAAGCATTGGTCAGAAGCGGCGTAGGGGCCTTTGATCTGATCGATGATGACAAGGTATGCCTGACGAATCTTAACAGACAGATTATTGCCACCAGGAAAACTGTTGGTCAATATAAAACAGAGGTGATGCGGGACAGGATCCTGGACATTAATCCGAAAGCAGATGTGAGAATCCATAACTGTTTTTATCTTCCGGA
>ULNL01004698.1_pt1 | contig 11971 bp, 8 predicted proteins | sample 1951901 | NCBI WGS metagenome assembly ULNL01 (sample SAMEA4835575, study PRJEB28245) | human gut metagenome | biome: gut microbiome; material: fecal sample | place: Denmark | collected 2008
AGGATTCATGGGATCTCCGCAGATGAACTTCCTGGATGCTACTGTTAAGGTAGAAGGCGACATCGCTAACCTGGTAATCGCAGGCCACAGCATTCCCCTTCCTCCCGCTAAGTCCAAGAAGCTGATCGATGGCGGTTACGATGGAAAGGTTGTTACCTTCGGTATCCGTCCTGAGGATGTATATGATTCCGAGATGTACATCGAGACCTCTCCTCAGAGCGTATTTACCTCTACCATCAAGGTTTATGAGTTACTTGGTGCAGAAGTATATCTGTACTTCGATCTTGACGAGTTCCCTATGACCGCAAGAGTAGATTCTCGTACCACTGCAAGACCTGGCGATACCGTTAAGTTCGCTCTGGATGTTGAGAAGATCCACGTATTCGACAAAGAGACCGAGCAGGTTATTACCAACTAGTCTTAAGTTTCATAAGAGATTTCAAGGTCCTGTCTGTGAATGCAGACAGGGCTTTTTTTATGCATTTTGCTTGCACGGGGTGAGTAAATCAGATATACTAAGTATATATAGTTCTGACATAGATGAAAAGCGAGACTGTTTGCAGGTGGAGCTTTTCGCCTATGAACAGAACGAATGGATATGAGCAGGGAGGACAATAGTCCGGAATGCGAAGAGACGTTGCGAAATCGAGAACGCGAAGAGCGAAGAATTCGATATAGATTATGCTACAGAAAGGCGTGGACAATATGATTACAGGCCAGATTATACAGACAAGCATTGATGAATTAAAAGCAATCACTAAGGTAGACCTCGGAGTCTATGATCTGAACGGATCCGAAGTGGCATCTACCATGGAAAAGGATGACATAACCACAGATCTGATCACAGGCTTTGCGGCTTCTCCGGCGGATAGCCAGGTGATCGGAGTACATCACCTTCTGAAGATCCGTGACGAAGGGGATCTTTTATATGTACTGGTGGCACGGGGAATGACGGATGACGTATATATGGTGGGTAAGATTGCTGTCAGTCAGATCCAGAATCTTGTCATTGCCTACAAGGAACGGTTTGACCGGAATAATTTCTTTCAGAACCTGTTGTTGGATAATCTGTTGCTGGTAGATATTTACAATCGGGCGAAGAAACTTCATGTGGAAGTCAGCTGTCCCAGAGCCGTATATCTCATTGAGACCAAGGATGAGAAAGATGGCATTGTATCTGAAGTGCTGAAGGGCATGTTTTCCCCGCAGACGGGAGATTATGTAACAGCGGTGGATGAGTCCAGCCTGATCCTGATCAAATCTGTTGAGAGCACCACCACACCTGAGATACTGCATGAACTGGCCGAGACTATTGTAGCCATGATGAATGCGGAGGCTCTTCTGGATGTGAAGGTGGCATATGGCACCGTGGTACAGGAATTGAAGGACGTATCCAAGTCTTACAAGGAAGCCAAGATGGCACTGGATGTAGGCAAGATCTTCTACGCAGAGAAAAAGGTGATCGCCTACAGCACGTTGGGAATCGGACGTCTGATCTATCAGCTGCCGGTGAATCTGTGCAAGATCTTTATTGAGGAGATCTTCGGTGACAATGTACCTATGGACCTGGATGAAGAGACCCTGAACACCCTGAACAAGTTCTTCGAAAACAATCTGAATGTGTCGGAGACTTCCAGACAGTTGTTCGTGCATCGTAATACGCTGGTATATCGTATTGAGAAGATTCAGAAGAGCACCGGCCTGGATCTGCGAAGCTTTGATGATGCACTGACTTTCAAGATCGCATTGATGGTCGTAAATTATATGAAATATCTGGACAACCAGGAATATTAAGGACAACCCCTCGCATAAAGTTAGATAGAAACTTTATACGGGGGGGATTTTATGTCATATCGGAAACAGATCAGCTATTTGGAATTACAGGAAAACGGGCAACGGATCCGGGGAGCCGGGTATGCAAAGCTGGAAAGCTGGGAAAAGGAAGAGATTCTGATGGTGCAGCTGAGAGGACAGGGGATCGTGTCTGGCAAGGAGATGCTGCTGTATCTGCAGCGGGAAAGCGGAGAAGAACTATTATGTGAAATGACGGCAGAACGGGGAACCATTTCCTGTGAAAAAAGAATTTTCAGAAAAGCGGATTGGGAGCCGACACTGGGGATACGCATTCCCCTGGAACGTAATTTTGAGATCATAGGGCGGTTTGCAGGAGCGGCTGGTGCGAAGAAAGTACCTGCGCCTGTGACTGCGATTGCACCGGTTACGGTGGGGGAAATCGAAGGACAGGGGCAAGGTGGAAACCAGCCGGAGCAGGCAAAGCGGCCGATACAGACAGAACAGCAGGAAGCCCAAAATAGGGAGATGCAGCGGGAGCGGGTGCAGGAGCAAGGCAGGCAAGCCCGTGAACAGACCGAAAAAGTGGCAGAAACCGTAGTCACAAACGAAAAAATGGTCAGTGGATCGGAAGCCCGGAGCTCGAAAAAAACTGCCACGGAACACACTCTCCACATGAAAGACACCAAATGGGAGCAATTAAGCAGTATCTACCCCCACATCCATCCCTTCCGGGATGCCAGAGAATTTCTTTCCGTGGGTCCGGAGGATTTCGTTGTGTTGCGGGAGCGTTGCTATCAGATGACCCACAACAGTTTTTTGTTGCATGGCTATTATAATTACAGACATTTATTATTAATGCGTCAGGAAGCCTCTGGGGAAGTGAAATATTACATAGGAGTCCCGGGTAATTTTTATGAAAGAGAAAAACAGGTAGCCAGAATGTTTGGCTTTGAAAGTTTTGAAGGAACCAGAGAACCGGCATGGGAAGGGGATTTCGGATATTATCTGATCGCAGTGGAACTGTGAGAGAATCACAGTCCCCGCTCGTCAAATTCCGGAATAAAGCTTTCACAGGCGGCACTTCCCTCTTGCCGGAAGCCCTGTTCAATGCCGATTCGCTCCGCAAAGCGCAGGACCCGGTCATATTCCTCCGGTGTCACTGTGCGATTGAGTGCTTCAATATCTGCCACCTGCGGAAGAGGTGTATATTGATTCATAATGCTAATATAGATATGATCCCCGTAGGTCTCATGGAGATACCGCAGGATCTTCTTGGAGTCTTTCGCTTGTCCCGGCAGGAGCAGATGGCGTACGATCATCCCCCGCTGCATCAGCCCGGTGTCGGGATCCATGACCGGATCTAAGACCTGCCGGTACATTTCCGCAATGGCAGCGCAGGCAATCTCAAAATAGTCCGGGGCATGCGAATACGCAGCAGAAAGCTCCGGAGAAAAATATTTCAGATCCGGCAGATAGATATCCACCAGACCCTCCAGATGGCGTAAAGCATCCGGAGATTCGTAACTGCCGGTATTGTATACAATGGGGATGGACAGTCCCTGATTTTTGGCCTGCTGTAAGGCAATGACGATCTGGGGAAGAAAATGTGTGGGGGTAACAAGATTGATATTGTTAGCACCCTGTTCCTGTAATTGTAGAAAGATTTTCACCAGATGTTCGGGAGTGATGACTCGTCCGGCTTTCCCCAGAGCGATGTTATGGTTCTGGCAGAAGACACAGCGCAGGTTGCATCCGGAGAAAAAGACGGTACCGGAACCGGAAGTACCGGAGATACAGGGCTCCTCCCAATAATGCAGAGAGGCTCTGGCAGCCATAATATCTGCCGTCTGGCCACAATATCCCACGCCACCATCCAGGCGATCGGCATGACAGGCCCTGGGACACAGGATGCAGTCGGACATGATTTTCCGGAACCATGTGGCATCTTGGGGAGCCAGATCGCCGGAAACGGATGCTATGCTGTTGGAAACCGAAAAAGGGGATGACATATCGCCTGACACAATCTATAACCTCTTAACTGACTTATCCATGAATTCACAGAACACTTTAAATATCAAAACCGCACATGCCGGACCAGGATAACAGCTCCACCCAGTTTCCTCACGGCACATGGAAGGTTCTACTTAGTGCTGCTTTGTTCCCAACCTGACACGGTTCGTAGATTCCCATTGCGTAAGACCGAGTTTCATCACTATTCCCATGATACCGGACATGTACGGCCTTTTAAGTGTATCCTGTTCCCCGGTTTTTGTCAAGCCTCTTTGCCTTGAAGGAAACAGGGAAGAGTGTTATAATCAAAATAATATGTAATTTTGTCGAAAGATAGTTGCCTACGGAGAAGGATCCATGAGAAACGAGCGAAAAAGTATATCCCTGCTGGGATGGATAATAGGTGCACTTTTACTGATATATCTGGGAGTATTTTGCTACCTGAACCTGTGTAAATATGCACAACATGTGGATTCGGATATTGCAGCAGAGGCTTTGCTGGCCCGGGAGATCTGGGTGGAGAAGGATATTACACCCAACGACTGGATCTCCAGCACGGAGAGACGGATCATTGGAATGCCTACGGTTGCAGCCGTATTTTACGGTATCACCGGCAGCATGCAGACGGCGGCGGGGATTACCTGCGTTCTATTGGGTGCGATTTTGCTGGGGATATTTTATTTTTTTCTGAGAAAATTATCTTTGAGCAGACCGGCATCAATTACGGCATTGCTGGTATTGTGTGCGCTGCCAATCAACGGTTTTCGCAATGAGGGGCAGATGGTTCCTTTTGTAGCGCTGCTTTTATTCCTATTTGCAGAGTATTATGTGTTTCATGGCATTTTTCTGTTTTTCAATATCCTGTTTTACCTGAAATTAAAAGAAAACCGGCAGATGACCCGGAAGACCTTTCTGGAGTGGCTGGTATTGTTTGTTGCCGCAGTTTTGCTGAACTGTGGAGGACAGAGATGTCTGCAGGTCATCATCCTGCCACTGCTTGTAGTGGAAGTGATCGCTTTATTCATGGAATCCGGACATCTCCGGCAGAAGCTGCCCGGTGGACGTTATCTTGCCACAGCCTATGTGGGAAGTCTTGTACTTGCTTTTCTGGTATCCTGTCTGTACGGCGGCAGAGGAGATTATGCAGTCTATCTGCTGCAGCCGGGAGAGGCAGTAGAGAAACTGCTTGTTGGGGTTCCGGCAGCCCTGCTGGAGAACTTTGGGCTGGTGGGAAATGCAAAGGTAGGGAGCTTTGCTTCTCTGATGCAGCTTCTTGTCTGGGTGTTCCTGATCCTGTTGGGGTATGGACTCTGGTATGTGTTCCGGAAAAATACAGAGAGCACAGACAGACAAAAAGATGCACTGACAATTCTCCTTGCTTCTGTGGGAGCCACAGCATTTATCATCGGGATCACCAGCGCGGAGGCGGCCCATTATTACTTTTTCATGGCATGGTTCGCAGCAGCTGTTCTGGTAGCGGTGATGGTGGATCATATGTCGGAAGGACAGCCGGTGTTCGCTGGTCTGATCTTAATGGCCGTAGTGCTGTTCGCGGTGCTGAATCTGAAATACACCTACTATGAAGCGGCCACCACACAGGATAACTTGAAGGAATATCAGGAAGTGGCGGATTATCTGACAGAAGCGGGAATCGACTACGGATATGCAGAATTCTGGGATGCCGAACGGATCTGTCTGATCACGGACGGCCGGGTGACGATGGGACATTCCTATACCATGGCCAGTCTTTCCGGATACTGGTGGCTCACCAGTACGAAATGGTATCCCCCGACGCTGCCCACGGAAATGCGGACCGCTTACGTCGTACGGACAGAAATGCGTGAAGCCTTTGAACAGCAATTTCCGGAAGGGGAAGCACCGATACTGGAATATGAGAATGAAAAGCTGGCAGTATATGTCGGTGACAGAAATTATGTGGAACTATAAGATAAAAATGAGGGAACATTAATGGAAAAAATATACCGTATTCTGTTGGGAATATTTCTTGTCTGTCTGATTCCCATTCTTTTGGTCCTGAGTTACTGGTCCTGTCGGTATTCTTATTACGGAACGGTGGATTACAGCATCAGAAATCTCCTGATAAAAGACAGTACCTGGAAACATTTTGTTATTTTCCTGCTGACATCTGTCCTTGTCTATGAGGGAGATAAATGGCTGAATGCTCAAAATCAGGAAAAACAGGAAAAAATCTGTAGATACACGTTACTGGCAACTGGCATGACGGCATTTATTCTTGGGTGTGTTTATGTTCTGAAGAACCCCTATTATCCCGAGGGAGATCAGATCAATGCAACGGCGTTTGCGGCGTATTGTCGGGAGGGTAATTTTATCATGCTGGAACCCGGAGGCTATGTCGGGATGTATCAACAGCAAAAAGGGCTGGGAATATTGTATGAGATATTGTTTGCCCTGTTTGGAAATTTCAATTATACTCCGGCAAAAATCCTGCATGTAATATGGTGGGTACTGGCGATTCTGGCAGGATACGGTTTCCTGAAACTGAATACAGACAGAGCCATATTTAGAATCGTATATTGTATTATGATGTTGGGCTGTATTCCTTTTTTGCTGTATTTACCGTATATTTACGGGGACGTGCTCAGTATCAGTTTTGGAATGGTAATGTGCTGGGCGGTGTCTGCTTATGAACATTATGAGAAGAAGAGGTATATTGCGTTGGCGGCATGTGTGGCAGGGATTGCTGTGCTTGCCCGGAAAAATACATGGATTATACTCATTGGAGTGGGAATTTATGCAGTTCTGGTCTGCCTGAAGAAAAAGAAGGGACAATATCTGCTGGCAGGGTTTGCAATTCTTCTGACGGCAGCACTGACGGTGAAAGCGGTAGATGTAATGTATGAATACCGTTCCGGATATCCTAGTGACATTGGCATTCCGAGCATTCTCTGGATTGCGATGGGATTACAGGAGACGGATGGCATGGCCGGGGTGTACAATCGCTATCAGCAAACCACGTTTGCAGAACATGATTTTCAACAGGAGCCTGCCGCACAGGAAGGAAAGGAATATATTCGCGAACGATTGCGGGAGTTCCGGGAGAATCCGGCTATGGCCAGAGATTTCTTTAAGAGAAAACTGGAAGATCAATGGATCGAACCGCTGTTTTCCAGCCTCAAGGCAACAGAGTCGTTTGATACGGATGGAGAACCGCTGTCCTCCGGGATTACCAGTCTGTACTATGGGAACATACATGAAACCGTATGGAAGCTGGCCAATTATTACCAGAGTATCGTATACTTGGCAGGACTTGTACTTGGAATTGCTTTGTGCGGAAGATGGTGGCAAAAAAAAGAAATTCCGACAGCATTGTGGCTGCCGTTGATTGGCATAGTAGGTGGCTTCCTGTTCAGTATCATCTGGGAAGCGCAGAGCAGATATGTATTTCCGTACTATGTATTTTTGATCCTCTTTGTGCCGATGGGACTTTATGAAACGGGAAGAGCGATTTCCCGATTGCCGAAGCATAGAAGGAAAACAACCGAACAGAACCAGACACAGGAAGAAAGCTTACGAGAGATCGCCTGATGCCTTTCTGGCAGCTTTCTCCTGTTTGTTCCGGATGCGGAGCTCTTCAAAAAAAGTCTTCAGCATCTGGCTGCATTCCGTTTCCAGAATGCCCCGGGTAACCTTCACCTGATGGTTAAACTGGGGCATTTCCAGTATATTTAGGATCGAACCTGCACATCCCGCCTTGGGATTCATGCAGCCCATCACTACTTCAGGGATACGGGCCTGCACAATGGCACCGGCGCACATCTGGCAGGGTTCCAGGGTCACATAGAGCGTGCATTCTTCCAGACGCCAGTCGCCGATCACTTTGCTGGCTTTGTTGATCGCTGTGATCTCTGCGTGCGCCAATGTATTCTTGTCTGTATTTCTCCGGTTGTAACCACGACCGATGATCTTACCTTCATGTACAATGACACAGCCGATGGGGACTTCCCCCAGGGCATAGGCTTTTTTCGCCTGCTTCAGAGCTTCCTTCATATATTTTTCTTCCACACTTTTGATTACTGCCATGGTATCTGTAGCCTTTCTGGCGCTTGCACTGTCCGATTTATTCTGCCTTGGAAAACCTTTTCCAAAAAATCACACTATATTTCGTAAATGCTGTACATTGACGAAACTATCGTTAACTTATAGTATAGAGAATATATGAGTAAACGTCAAATGGAACGAGACCGCATTTTGCTGCGGTAACGGAGAGCAACGGGCGCAGGAACTGCGACCGGAACGGGGGATTTATGGTATCGATCAAAGAAGTTGCAAAACATGCCGGAGTGGCTATTTCCACAGTATCCAAGGTCTTAAATGGCTATCCTAATGTCAGTGAAGAGACGAAGAAAAAGGTACAGGACGCCATCAAGGAGTTGAATTATATTCCGAATTCCATTGCTGCGGCGCTTTCCTCCAAGCAGTTTGGAAGAATCGCGCTGGTGCTGGATCCCAATAGACAGACCCAGGCCATTGACCAGGTCTTCATGCAGTATCTGGTAGGGGCACTGGATAAGGCCAAGGAACTGAACGTGGAAGTCGTGACGATCTTTCCGTCCATGATCGCGGGGATGACGGCGGAAGAGATCACAAGATCTTTTCTGTCCCAGAGTATTTCCGGCGTGGTGATCTATGGCATGTCTAAGGAGGACAAGGTGCTGCAGAAGCTGATCCGGGAGAAACAGTTTGCCTGTGTGGTAGTGGATGCGCCGATTGTCAATTCCAGGACTACATCCATCAGCATTGATCAGGAACAGGCCCAGTATGATGTGGCGAAGAAGACCGTGCTGGATGACAACTGTAAACGAGTGCTCTACATTGCGGGCAGAAGAGACGGTTATGTCACGGATCAGAGATTGAAGGGGATGAAGCGTCTGGTGAAGGATCTGGATCTGACCATGATGGTCAGACAGGGAGACTTCAGTGAGCTGACGGCAAGAAACGTGGCATTGAAATATGCGAAGAATAAGGATGTGGTGGTCTGCGCTTCCGATCTGATGGCCATAGGTGCCATGAATGCATTGATCGATATGGATATTTTCCGTCCGGTGTGCGGCTTCGATGGTATCACCCTGATGGGATATGTCGGCAAGCAGATGAATACCATAAGGCAGGACTTCTACAGCATCTCCAGCAGAGCCGTGGAAGAGGTACACCAGCTGATGAACGGCGGGGAAGGGCATCAGGTAATCATGCCCCACAGTATCGTGAAAATGTACTATAAGGACATTATCTGTTAAGCTATTTTGCACAAAAAATCAGGAAAATTAAAGAAAAGGTTGCGGAAAACGTTTTCCTATGCTATCCTGTGTATTGTAAGAGAACGACATACACAAAATCTCAGTATTGCGAGGGTATGAAAAGCTGGAAAGTGCAGGAAATACCCAAGGCGCAGCGGGAAAAAGGGTATGGAGGCCGAAAAGTGCAGGAAATACCCGGGCGCAGCGGCAGAAAGGGTATGGAGGCCAAAAAGGATAGGAAATACCCGGGGCGCAGCGGGAAAAAGGGTATAGAGGCCGAAAAGTGCAGAAAATACCCGGGGCGCAGCGGGAAAAAGGGTATAGAGGCCGAAAAGTGCAGAAAATACCCGGGGCGCAGCGGGAAAAAGGGTATAGAGGCCGAAAAGTGCAGGAAATACCCAGGCGCAGCGGCAGGAAGGGTATGGAGGCCGAAAAGGATGGGAAATACCCAAGGCACACCTGAGACAAGGAGATGGGATACTAAAAATAAGTATAGTACCCAGACAAAGAAAAAGAATATGAAAAAATGAGTGTGGCACGGTACATTCATTTTGGCAAAAATAAAACTATCGTGCAGAATGGAGTTTGAAATGAATTTAGAGCAGACTTTAAATGAGATCACCGGCAAATTATATGGCAAGAATATCGGTGCCTGCACCGATGCACAGCTGTACACCGGAGTATTGCAGCTGACCAAAGAGAAGATGGCAGAGACTCCCGCCATTACAGGAGACAAGAAGGTATATTATATTTCCATGGAGTTCCTGATCGGTAAGCTGTTATCCAACAATCTGATCAATTTAGGCATCTATGAGGAGTTGAGCGATATCCTGAAGAAGAACGGCAAGAATCTGGTAGACATCGAAGAGGCAGAACCCGAACCTTCTCTGGGTAACGGGGGCTTAGGCAGACTGGCAGCCTGCTTCCTGGATTCCATCGCTACCCTGGGACTTCCCGGGGACGGTATCGGTCTGAATTACCACTTCGGATTGTTCAAGCAGGTATTCAAGGATCACCTGCAGAACGCCGAGAAGAATGACTGGATCCAGAAGGATTCCTGGCTGAACAATACCGGCACAAAATTCGAAGTATCTTTCGGTGACCGCAAGGTGACTTCCGTACTTTATGATATTGATGTCGTAGGTTATGAGAATGGACTGAACAAGCTGCATTTATTTGATGTCGAGACCGTAGACGAGAGTCTGGTAAAGAAGGGCATCACTTTTGATAAGAAAGCTATTGAGAAGAACCTGACCCTGTTCCTGTATCCTGATGATTCCGATGAGGCAGGTAATCTGCTGCGTATCTATCAGGAATACTTCATGGTATGCAACGGTGCCCAGCTGATCCTGAAGGAAGTAAAGGAAAAGGGTTATGATCTGCATACTCTGCCCGAGCATGTAGCAATCCAGATCAACGATACCCATCCTACCATGGTTATCCCCGAGCTGATCCGCATTCTCACCACAGAGGAAGGTTTCACTATGGATGAAGCTATTGACGTAGTAAGCCACACCTGTGCTTATACGAACCACACCATTCTGGCAGAAGCTCTGGAGAAATGGCCTCTGGCTTATATCGAGGAAGTAGTGCCTCAGCTGGTTCCCATCATCAAGGAGCTGAGTGACCGTGTGGCAAAGAAATATAAGGACGAAAAAGTTCAGATCATTGACAAGGACAAGAGAGTGCACATGGCACATATCGACATCCACTATGGCTATAGTGTCAACGGCGTGGCAGCGATCCATACCGAGATCCTGAAGCAGAGCGAACTCAATCATTTTTACAAGATCTATCCCGAGAAGTTCAACAACAAGACCAACGGTATTACCTTCCGCAGATGGTTGCTGTCCTGCAACCATGAGCTGGCTGCCTTCCTGACCCAGACCATTGGCGACGGCTACAAGAAGGATGCGGATGAATTACAGAAGCTGTTAGAGCATAAGGACGATCAGGCTGTACTGGATGCCATCTACGACATCAAGAAGACCAAGAAGGCAGAACTGGTATCCTATATCAAGGAGAAGGAGGGCGTGGAGCTGAATCCCGATTCCATCTTCGATATTCAGGTAAAGCGTCTGCATGAGTATAAGCGTCAGCAGATGAATGCACTGTATATCATTCACAAATATCTGGAGATCAAGGGCGGCAGGAAACCTTCTACTCCACTGACCTTTATCTTCGGTGCAAAGGCTGCGCCTGCGTATGTGATTGCTCAGGATATCATCCATCTCCTGCTGGTAATGTCCGACATTATCAATAACGATCCTGAAGTCAGCCCTTACATGAAGCTTGTTATGGTAGAGAACTATAACGTAAGCTATGCCGAGAAGCTGATCCCTGCCTGCGATATCTCCGAGCAGATTTCCCTGGCATCCAAGGAGGCATCCGGAACCGGTAACATGAAGTTCATGTTAAACGGTGCTGTAACACTGGGTACCAGTGACGGTGCAAACGTAGAGATCCATGAGCTGGTAGGCGATGACAATATCTACATCTTCGGTAAGGATAGTGACACTGTGATCAAGCATTACGAGAAGGCAGATTATGTCTCTAAGGACTACTACAAGAAGAGCCCTGTGATCAAAGAGGCTGTAGACTTCATCGTCTGCAAAGAAGTGCTCAAGGTCGGCAAAAAGGAGAACCTGGAGCGTCTGTACAACGAGCTGCTGAACAAAGACTGGTTCATGACCCTGCTTGACTTAGAGGACTACATCAAGGTAAAGGATCAGGCATTTGCTGATTACGAGGATCAGCAGAAGTGGAAGAAGATGATGTTAGTGAACATCGCCAAGGCCGGATTCTTCTCCTCCGACAGAACTATTGCAGAGTACAACAGAGATATCTGGAAGCTGAAATAAATGGAAAGTTAGTTAAATACATTGGCAAAA
>ULNL01019322.1_pt1 | contig 11815 bp, 8 predicted proteins | sample 1951901 | NCBI WGS metagenome assembly ULNL01 (sample SAMEA4835575, study PRJEB28245) | human gut metagenome | biome: gut microbiome; material: fecal sample | place: Denmark | collected 2008
GTTTCTGACTGATAAGAAGACGGATATACTCAGAATCATTTTTAAATCTTCTTCTTTTATCCGTTCTGACGATACCAGTGCCAGCACAGACCCTGTCTGGGAAAGCATTAAAATATCCGATGCCGTATAAAAGGAAAATTCCATACTGATAATATGGCGCAGTTCCCGCCCCAGTGCCAGCGAATCCCCGTTCTGATTCTGTGCTGCCTTTAACGCAAATTCAACCACACAGAACCCGCCTGAAAGGTCCACATTTAAGTATCGTGCCTGTGCTAAAATGCTTTCTCTGTTTAAATGTTCTGAATCCAGAATTGAAGTAAAAAGCTGTTCCTCCAGATTTTTATTGTTTTCCTCCAGCACAAGTTTGTTGCAGAGTATCTGGGAGAGGTCTATCAGCGGATATTTCTCCCGCAGTTCAAACAGCGGCAGGTCATTTTCATCGGCATACTGTATCAGTTCATCGGAAATCTGCAAAATAAATCCACCGGACAATATTTTTCATACCGCCTGCTCCTGCTCTTAAAAGCAGTACATTTTCCAATTCCGGTATCTTTACCATATCTTCACAGTTCATGTTTTATCAATCATTATTATAAAGAATTTTTATTCATTTCCGATATATATTTTTAATTTCTTCTCACTGTCCAGTCTGCATGCCATAATGACCGACATTATCATGTATCTTACGACCTCTTTTGTGATTTCTTCTTCAAAACGCGCTTTCATTTCAGCCGGGTATCCCGACACTAAAAAATGCACCCGGTAGTTATCGTCTTTTCTTGATAAAAATGCGCTGACATACAATCCGTTTAAAACCGCAGTCACAATCTCGTCATCTGTCACTTCGATATTAATTTTATATCCTGCGGAAGTAAAGGAAATTTTCCCTTCCCTGTTGTGAAATCTCGCGTCTGCAATTTCCGCAATTGAATAATTGTCCGTCTGCTGCATCATCGCCCCGATAATCGCCGTTTCCATTTCATTTTTCACGATATAATCATAACATTCCTTCGGTGTTTTAAACATTTTCTTTTTCCATTTCTTCGTTAATATAGTCTTCCGATGCAGCCATTGCCGCCAACGTCATGGTCAGCAGCTTTTCCAGCTCCCATCCGAGCTGTTTTGCGCCGCGCTCAATGACTTCTCTGGAACAGCCTGCCGCAAATCCTTTGCTTTTATATTTCTTTTTTAAGGACTTTAATTCCATATCCTTTGTGCTTTTAGAAGGGCGCATTAATGCCGCCGCCCAGATCAGTCCTGTCAGTTCATCTGCTGCAAACAGCACCTTTTCCATTTCATGTTCCGGTGCTACGTCCACCGTAATGCCATAGCCGTGTGAAACAACACCGTGAATGATATCTTCCGATACACCGCCTTCCCTTAACAGCTCCGGCGCTTTGATACAGTGCTGTTCCGGGTACAGTTCAAAATCAATATCGTGTAAAAGTCCTACGATTCCCCAGTATTGTGCATCATCGCCGTATCCCAGTTCATTCGCATACCACTTCATCACGGCTTCCACGGTCAGTGCATGCTGAATGTGAAATGGGTCTTTGTTGTATTTTTTGAGTAATTCAAATGCTTCCTTTCTTGAAATGTGTTCCATTGTTGTGATCCTCCTGCAATGTTATTATCTGCATTGTATCACTTTTTACTGTTTTTGTGATATATCTTTTTTATAAAAAAACTATTTCTCCCCCCCACTCTATACACGACTACTTTCTCCCGTCTGCTTTCACCATCGGATATGTCACTGCAATCAATTTCTTCAACAAAGGTTACATTATATTCCTGTGACAGACACATAAGATACTCATCTGACGGATAATAACACATAACAAGCATTTCTCTTTGATTTTCATAATAACTGTCTATAATATTCGCCAGAACACTCTTAAATATTTCAACTGAAAATGGATTGAAAAAGAAAAATTTGTCCACGTTATCCGGAATTTTAAAGCCTACTGCATCAACACATAAAAACTTCACTTTATTCCCCGAAACTGCGTCAGTTTTATTTGCTAACGCCCGGTTGTAAATCCGTTCATCATATTCTATCCCAATAGAATGACATTTTGTCTGATATGCCATAAAAATGCTTACCCTGCCTTTTCCACAGCCATAATCTAACAGGGTATTATTTTTACCTATTATCCCGGTATTCGCTAGTCTTTCTAACACTTCATAGGATGTCGGCTCATATGGATACCTGAACGTATCCGACCTGGTGTCGTCACGTCCGGTTGTTTTTATTCTTAAAAGTTTTTCCCATTCTTTTTCTTTCATTATTAATATTCTCCAAAAAATCTTTTCCGAGTTGTGTTTATCCTGCTAATACTAATAGTATATCCATTGATTTCATAGCAAAAGTAACTCAAAAGCCGCAACCCCGTCGATAGCGGGAATGCGGCTTTTCTAAAGCTTCTCAGCCTGTATATTTTATTCTTTTCAAAATCCCAGATTACATTCTATCATGGAATGTTCTGCTTTCAACGACAATCTCAAAATAATATCCATTTTAAGCACATCCAAGCTTCCAAAACATTCGCTGGTTCAGTTTTGGCTCTGTTTACATAGTGTTTCTTTTTGCATAAGTAAAGACAATCTTGCTGATTCCTTTTTATTCTTAGCCATAAACACAAGCCCTGATACAGGACGGTCAAGTCTGTTTATTATAGCTGTGTAAGCTTCTTCACCCTTGCTTTTTCTATATGTAAGAACTTCACTTACAAGATCCATCTCAAACGACTTTCCGCTCTGCGACAGTTGTCCCGCCGGCTTGTTTAATATAATCTTATCTTTATCCTCGTATACCATATCCATCTTAACTAATAATTCCAATACTCTTAATCCACTTTGTAAAAAGTACTTTCCACTCACCAGTCTGTGCAAAATCATCACCACAGCCATAACCATGGCCACCTGTTCTGAATATATGAAGTTCAGCACTTACCCCGGCTTTTCTTGCTGCCATATAAAAGCCCACACTGTTCTCAGACAATGTTGTTCTGTCATCATCCGTTTCACATATAAATACTGGCGGCATATCCGGTCTTACAAGCTTATCCGGATTATACTTATGCAGTATCTTTGCCTTACTGTCACTGATTCTCTCAAGCACCTGTTCCTCAGACATATATCTTTTGCCTGCTTCAATACAATCGTCAATACTTATAACCGGATATGAACAAACAGCAAAATCTGGTCTTGCTGATAGTTTATCATATTCATCCTTATACTTATAATCCGCATATACATCACTTTCATACGCTGTTGATAATAACGCTGCCATAAAGCCTCCTGCTGAAAAGCCCATAACGCCTATCTTAGCTTCATCTATACCGAATTCCTGCGCCCTTCCTCTTATAACTCTCATTGCGCGCATAGCATCTATAAGTGGGACATCCTCTGCATTATCATGTTCATCTGATGGAAGTCTGCATTCAAGAACAAATGCAGCTATTCCCATACTATTAAGCCACTTTGCAACATCTTCACCTTCAAAGTTGTATACAAGGCGTCTGAACGCACCTCCTGGAATAATCAATACTGCCGGAATCCTTTGTCTGTCTGTACTGTTACCAATACCATCAGGTATATAAGGAACAATATCCGGATCTGTAATGTTCTGCACTATATGCTTTACTCTTCCATCAGGCATATATTCAGTGTAATATTTTCTTGTAAGCTTAAGGTTCTGCGAACCCGGAGCCCCATGCTCAAACAGCCTTATCTTGTTTACTGGTGTCTTAAACACCTCCTTCTGCGTATCTGTCATATCTACTTCTCCCTTCTCTCAAGAAACAAAAGCTTATTAGCCTGTATGCTCAGCTCATCATAATGCATAAGCATATCACTCTCATCATATTCTTCCGGAATCACTTTATAGCCTTCAAACCTTATAAGATTCTTGAAATATTCTTCCACATCTGCTGTCTGCTTAACAACAACCTCACTGAATGCCACTCCCTCTTCTGACTCCTGAAAATCCGGTCTGTAAAGAAGCTCACCGGTAATTATATTTTCTTTATCGGCTACAAATACAGCTTTGGCATAATATTTGTTACTGTCCGTTGTCGTAAGACGTATTCTTCTTGGTGGTGCCATCGTCTTATCATTCATGGCATTCGCTTTCCTGACTTCTTCTGAATCAAAATATTCCTTTTCAATTATCATATTTAACCTTCTTTCTGTCATATAAATCACTCATAGTTTTACAATATCCAAAACAGGACGATATATTTAAGGTTCTTATGGATATATGTTCTAAACAGGCTTTTGTATCAGGGGGAAACTATTTTTCCATTTTTTAGCCCCAAAAATGGAATTTATTTTTTCACTTTCTTTTCCCCAGTTTTGCATTAAATAAATTCATTTTCTTCTTTTCACCTTGCTTCTTTTTGAAAAATTATATTTCCTTTTTTATGAAGAATTTCGGAAAATTAGATTTGCGTGATACAAAGAAGTAATTGTCTACCACTATGCTAACTCACATAGTGCTAAACGTCAATTATTTCTTACCATTATATTTCATCTGGTCTGACTTCTGTTGAATTAACTTCACGCACCATCTGCATCATATAATTTTTATTCATATCACCATTATCAGGAACTAATATAAGTTCGTGTATGCTGCTTGGTAAAACATATAGCCCTTCTGTTTCATTTGTCCTCCTTTAATTAATACCATGAAATCACCATTTCAAATTAGCCTTCTATATACGGCTTTAAAATGTGTATATGGCTCAAATTTAACTTTTTATGCTTTATATAATTTTAGGGAACATTCCTGGTTATATTAATCAGAAGTGTTCCCTATTTTTTACGATTTTTGAATATCAAAAAAGAGAGATATACATTACTGTACATCTCTCTTCTCTGAAATTTATTTTATCTTTGTACTTAAATCCTATTTAGAATTACTACACCATTTAGTACACCATTTACTACACCAATTAATTAAGATTTTACACCAAATTATGATAAGTTACGATAACTTGGTAATCTCTCAACGTCGCATAAACACTGTATTTACGGCGTTTTCAAGCACTCTGATTACATTCTGTCGTGGAATGTTCTAGAAATTACATCCATCTGCTGTTCCTTTGTAAGGTCGATGAACTTAACAGCGTAACCAGATACACGGATTGTGAAGTTCGCATATTCTGGCTTTTCTGGGTGTTCCATAGCATCCAGTAACTTATCCTTACCGAATACATTTACGTTAAGATGATGAGCACCCTGATCGAAGTATCCATCCATAACGTTTACAAGGTTAGCAACTCTTTCTTCTTCATTATGACCTAAAGCATCCGGATTCATTGTCTGTGTATTAGAAATACCATCTAATGCCCACTCATATGGAAGCTTTGTAAGTGAGTTAAGTGAAGCTAAAAGACCATTCTGTTCAGCACCATAGCTTGGGTTAGCTCCTGGTGATAATGGTGTACCAGCCTTACGTCCATCAGGCATTGTACCTGTATACTTACCATAAACTACGTTAGAAGTAATTGTAAGGATAGATGTTGTAGGCTCTGAATTTCTGTAAGTATGTCTCTTCTTAATCTTCTCAAGGAATGTTCTAAGAAGCCATACAGCTATATCATCTGCCTTATCATCATCGTTACCATACTTAGGGAAGTCGCCTTCAATCTGGTAATCAACAACAATACCCTTTTCTTCATCACGTACTGTCTTAACCTTAGCATACTTAATAGCTGAAAGTGAATCTACTACATGAGAGAAACCAGCAATACCTGTAGCAAATGTTCTCTTAACATCTGTATCAATAAGAGCCATCTCTGCTGCTTCATAGTAGTACTTATCATGCATATACTGGATAAGGTTAAGTGTATTAACATAAAGGTCTGCTAACCAATCCATCATAACATCGAACTTTTCAATAACTTCATCATAATCAAGATATTCTGATGTAATAGGCTTGAAAGCTGGTCCAACCTGCTTACCATCTTTTTCATCCACACCACCATTGATAGCGTAAAGTAAACACTTAGCAAGGTTAGCTCTAGCTCCGAAGAACTGCATTTCCTTACCTGTCTGTGTAGCAGATACACAGCAGCAGATTGAATAATCATCACCCCATGTAACCTTCATAACATCATCGTTCTCATACTGGATTGAAGATGTATCAACAGAAATCTTAGCAGCATACTTCTTGAAGTTTTCAGGAAGTCTTGATGAGTAAAGTACTGTTAAGTTTGGTTCCGGTGAAGGTCCCATGTTTTCAAGTGTGTGAAGGAATCTGTAGTCGTTCTTTGTAACCATTGAACGTCCGTCAATACCTGTACCACCTACTTCAAGAGTAGCCCATGTAGGGTCACCTGAGAATAATTCGTTGTATGATGTAATTCTTGCAAACTTAACCATTCTGCACTTCATAACGAAATGGTCAATTAATTCCTGAGCTTCTTTTTCTGTAAGCTTACCAGCTTCAAGATCTCTTTCGATATAAATATCAAGGAATGTAGATACACGACCTACTGACATAGCAGCACCGTTCTGAGTCTTGATAGCAGCAAGATAACCAAAGTATAACCACTGAACAGCTTCCTTAGCATCCTTAGCTGGCTGTGAAATATCATAACCATAGCTCTCAGCCATCTTCTTCATTCCTGCTAAAGCCTTGTACTGATCAGAGATTTCTTCTCTTAAACGGATAACATCGTCTGTCATTGTTCCGCATCCGCAGTTTGCATGATCTTTCTTCTTTTCTTCCATAAGGTAGTCAATACCGTAAAGAGCAACTCTTCTGTAGTCACCTACGATACGTCCACGGCCATAAGTATCCGGAAGACCTGTGATGATGTGGCTGTGACGAGCCTTTCTCATCTCTGGTGTGTAAGCATCGAAAACACCCTGATTGTGAGTCTTATGATATTCTGTGAAAATCTTGTGTAATTCCGGATTTGGTTCATAACCGTAGTTCTTGCAAGATTCTTCTGCCATCTTGATACCGCCGTAAGGCATGAATGCTCTCTTTAATGGCTTATCTGTCTGAAGACCTACAACTTTTTCAAGGTCTTTCATTGATTCATCTATATATCCAGGACCATATGCTGTAAGACCGGCAACAACTTCTGTTTCCATGTCAAGTACGCCGCCCTTTGCTCTTTCTTCTTTCTGTAATTCCTGAAGTCTTCCCCAAAGCTTGTTTGTTGCTTCTGTAGGACCTTCAAGGAAACTTTCATCACCATCATATGGCTTGTAGTTGTTCTGAACGAAATCTCTTACATTGATTTCTTCTTTCCAAAGTCTACCTTCGAAACCATTCCACTGTTCCTTCTGTAACATTTTTGAATTCCTCCTTGCATAATCTCTGCACATTGTATACACTGATTGCTAAATAAAAAATTGCTCATCGCAACTTTGACAATATTGTAACAATCCTTACGTGCATTATAATATCATTCATGTATCAGAAAATCAATACTCTTTTGCATAGTTCTTAATTTAGTACAATTTTAAAATACAGGCACTACAAAATATACTTTTGCAATACCTGTATTATTCCCGTTTTTATGTATTTTATGCATTCAGTTCTTTAAATACTTTTAACAATTCATCCTTGTCCAGCGGCTTCATGCAGAATTCATATGCCCCCAGCTTTAATGCTTCAATCACTTTCTTCTGCTGTCCGGCTGACGTCACCATAATGACATCTGCTGTATTGTCGTATGCTTTAATCTTTTCCAATGCCGTAACACCGTCCATAACCGGCATCGTAATATCCATTGTGACAATATCCGGTTTATACTCTTTATATAACTGAACGGCTTCTTCTCCGTTTACAGCCTCACAGACAATACCATAGCCTGCTTCTTCAAGAATATTTCTTAATGTCTTACGGATAAAAGCAGAATCATCTACAATCATGACCTTTTTAACACCGTCTGCTACCTCACTGTCGGCACATTTTTGAATATCAATAGATGTCGGCTTTACACCGATTTGAACATCACTGTCTACAGCAATAAAAATTTCTGTCTCTTTACCATGGATATAAAGCGGAACAATATATCCGTCCCCGGTCAGTGTCTGGTTTTCATAGACAAACGGCGGTTCGATATCTACAAATAACTCACCCTTGCTGATTGCCGTTACAAACAGACCAAGGCACATATTAACCAGTTCGCTTAATGTGTCATATGTATAGCTGTCTGCCTGTATCAGTTCTTCCTTTGAAAAATCGGATGCAAGCGCAAGCAGTCCATCTTCATTTTCCCCTGCCACAAATGCTGTATAAATAACATGAGAACCGTATGTTTTTTGTCCGATAATACTCTGATACCGGATTTCTGTCACACGTTTAATTGAACCGATATAGTAATCCTGTGTAACAAATCTTGTCAGATTTCTCAAAATCAATGCCACAATATCAGTTACATACGGTTTTGCAGAAAATGCAAACAACGGTACAATCCCGTCAATATCATCTTCCTTTAACGCTTCCATTTCGGACTTTGAAAAGCCCTTGGATGTCTGAAAGCTGTCAAGATATTCATCCAGTTCGCTGGCAGTAATATATTTTTTCTCAAACATAATCTGCAAAAACTTCATAAATGCGCAACCCTGCTGCTCCAGAAGTTCATCCACTTCCCGTTCTGATAAATAGCCTCTTTCTACCGCAATATCACCGAAACGTCTGTCATACTGTGTCTGTAAATGATTGACTTCTTCCGTTTCGTTCTGTGTCATATATCCGTTTGCAATCGCAATCGTTCCCAGACGGACCTTTGCTGTTGCCTGTTCATCCAATACTTCTCTTAACTGCTCCGGTGTAAGTACTTCTTCACTTACCAGATATTCACCAAATAACTGACTAAACATTTGTCTTCTCCTTCTTCTTATCCTAATTCATAAAAATCCAGATTCTTCTGTAACACTTCAGTAACCTGTCCGCCTCTTTTTAATACGTTGGAATTAAATGTCTTTAACTCACGTACTTTCTTTGTATTTTCTCTGTTAAACCGTGCTGATGCCGCATTAAAGATTGGCTGCGATTCAAGCTTTTTCCGATATTCTGCCGCAAACGGACAGTACATATAAAGAATTCCTCTCACAACCTTATTTAATCGGATAGAGTTCTGGGATTCGTATTTAACCCATACGTCATAATCCTTTGCAAACATTTCACGGTAACTGTTACGACAGCTTTTAAACTGTGCCCTGATTTTTTCTTTGGCTTCTTCCGTCAGATCTTTATTCTTTCGGTAAAACTGTACATAATCGCAGTACTCGGATGTAAGAGAATGTTCCCGGACATCATTCCAGTAATTGCCCTGTACAGTACGGCAGATTTCCCAGCGGTAAACTGCTGCCATGTTAATCAGACTGTTTTCAAGATTGCCGTTGAAAAATGCAGAAAGCACAAATCTTGCCGGTGTATCTCTTTTCTTTTCCGAAATATCCTGCCACATGACACCTCTGCTGCCGACATTCGGCATCAGGATAAAGTCCGGAAGAACCTGTTTCATGACTACAATATTATCGATTTTATTTTCCGGGTCATAATACATCTGCTCTCTGTGGAACAGTGAATAATCCACCTTCATAATCGCACGCATCGCCTCGGAAAGCTTCTTTGCTGACAGAAACGACTTCTGAATGCTCTTACTGAACTTCCTCTGTGTCAGAATCGGGCTGAAAATTGTAATTTCATTCGTTGTCAGACGATTGATAACCTTAAACATATTACGGATTTCAAACTGCACTTTGGCTGTCTGGTCAGACAGCATCTTTGTTTCTTCTGCTGCCGACAGATGGTGCATTGCCTTTTCTTTTCTTACGTTTTCTTTATAATCCTGGTCAAATTCATCTTTGGACGGTTCTCTTTTTCCCTCGTATATTGCTTTCAGCCAGCCATATACGGTATAAATAGAAAATTCCGTACCCGATAAGTCCGGCTTGAAATAATACAGTTCCGCCAATCCCTTTTTATCAAATTCCTTCTCATCCATAAAGCCAAAATTCAGGAATAATTCGACTGCCCTGCTAAGAGAAGTATCCTTTAATGAATGTAAGAAAACATTTTCATAAATCTGATAGAACTGCTCTGCAATATCTTTTCTTAATTTTCTGACATCGTTGTCCGAAGTATTTCTGTCCGGCAGATTCATATACTGTGAAACCATGAGGGTAAATCTGGAAGCTTCCTTTTCATCTATCTGGGAATAATCCAGAATCTGCTTCATGGAATTTGCCAGTTCACTCTCAACCAGTGCATAGTCATAAGCACTTTCATCCATGCCTTCTTCTGCCGTATCTTCACCATCCGAAAGGTCGTCTGCTGCTTTATTTTGGGCTTCATCGTCCTGAATACCAAGTGCTGCCTTTCCTAAAACATCCACCAGTTTTAACGCGGTACTGTTGATATCCGCTACCAGCTTTGAACCGGTAATCAGATGTTCATATGCTATCATTTCCCCGGCTGTAAAAAGTTCATGAAAAACTTTTTTATCCAATGCGTATATCTGATTCATATAGGTGCAGATTTCCATATCCACCTTTGCAGAATCTTCTTTATTAATGACATTAAAATCATCCATTTCTGATGCATAAGACAAAAAGCTTTTTTCATATAACCGGTACACTTCATGAAACTGCGCAAATAAAGAATTCACAGCAATTTCCTGATAGTTTTTACCCAGTTTTAAAAGCTTCTGAATACCGTCTGCATGTGCAATGTCAAAGCACAATACAATCAAATCCGTAACGGCCTCATAATCAAAAAGATATTCTTCTGAATAAATATCAAGAATTCCTAACAGTGCTCCGTTATCAAGATTCATCTTCATATATTCGCTTTTTGCACGTACCTGTCCATTCACTAACAGATATACATGTTCAACGTTTTCGCCTGTCTTAAAAAATGTTGTCCCCTTTGGGATATTCATTCTTCCACCAAAAACAACCTGTTCCATATTATTTATTCCCCTGTCTTTTACGATATTGTGTCTTCTTATTTTAAATTTAAGGTTTTTTCACACTATTTATATATTACTATGAACACGACAGAATTTCAATATTTTTATCGCTGGGATTGCCGTTCCTATGCAAAAATCTCCCGAATCCTCTCTATATATGATATAGAAAAAATCCGGGAGTTTTTATGTAAAGCTTCTTATTATATAGCTGCTATACGAATTAAGCTGCCTTTTCTGAGTTTTTCTCACTCTTTGCATAACTCTTAGCTGAATTTACAACAATGATAAGACCAAGTACAATCAGCAGAATTGCAATAATAAGCTGAAGCCCGTTGGCAATAAATACGCTTCCCCATGTAGCAGTACCTGCCGGAATTGTAACAGATGCTGCTGTCTGGATTGCCTTAACCATAGCGATTGTACGCTGTACCAGTGCTGTAAATGTTACACAAAGCATAATGATAAGTGGCGGGAACAGCATCTTGTTGCTGCGTCCTGTTACCTTTAAGAATACACAAAGTGTAAGAATTACAAGTGCACTTAATAACTGGTTTGCTGAACCAAATAACGGCCAGATGTTTGCATAACCAATCTTTGTGAGTACGAAACCACAAAGAAGTGTTATTACTGTTGAGAAATATGTATTGCAGAGTAACTTTCTCCATCCTTCTGCATGTTCCATATCATCTACGCTGAAAAGTTCCTGAAAACTCATACGTCCGATACGTGCAACGGCATCAAGTGATGTAAGAGCAAGTGCAGATACACACATTGTCATAAATACGGTTGCGAAATGTACCGGAACACCAAACATTTCAAAGAAACCTGCAACACCACGGCTGAAAATCTGGAACGGTGTACCAGTAGCGGCT
>ULNL01013164.1_pt1 | contig 11788 bp, 8 predicted proteins | sample 1951901 | NCBI WGS metagenome assembly ULNL01 (sample SAMEA4835575, study PRJEB28245) | human gut metagenome | biome: gut microbiome; material: fecal sample | place: Denmark | collected 2008
AACTGATCATGTTTGACTCTGCCGAGTCACCTCTGCATAATGTCCGTCTGGAATTTGAGAAGAATTATCCCGGTCTTGATTTTGTTCCTGTCATTGGAGATGTCCGCGTAAAAGAGCGTCTTCGTATGGTGTTCGATATCTATCACCCTCAGGTAATCTTCCATGCTGCTGCTTATAAGCATGTTCCGTTAATGGAGGAAAATCCCTGTGAAGCTGTGCTGGTCAATGTGGTCGGTTCGCGTCAGGTTGCTGATATGGCTGTAGAATACGGAGCTGAGAAAATGATCATGGTTTCTACCGATAAGGCGGTGAATCCGACCAATGTAATGGGCTGCTCGAAACGTTTGGCAGAAATCTATGTACAGAGTCTGGGATGTGCTATTCGTGAGGGAAAAGTGAAAGGTCATACCAAATTTATCACTACCCGCTTTGGAAATGTCTTGGGTAGTAACGGTTCTGTAATTCCCCGTTTTAAGGAACAAATCGAGAATGGTGGTCCTGTCACAGTGACTCATCCCGATATCATCCGTTTCTTTATGACTATTCCCGAAGCTTGTCGGCTGGTAATGGAGGCCGCTACTATGGGTGAGGGCAATGAGATTTTTGTCTTTGAGATGGGCAAGGCTGTGAAGATTGTTGATTTGGCTACCCGTATGATCGAACTTGCCGGTTATCGTCCGGGTGAAGATATTGAAATAAAGTTTACGGGATTACGTCCGGGTGAGAAACTTTATGAGGAAGTCCTGAGTGATAAGGAGAATACGATTCCTACTGAAAATAAGAAAATTATGATAGCTAAGGTACGTCATTATGAATATGCTGATATTCTTGACACTTATGCGGAGTTTGAGAAGTTGTCGCGTACAGTAAAGATCATGGATACGGTGAGGTTGATGAAGAAAGTGGTACCGGAGTTTAAATCGAAGAACTCACCGCGGTTTGAGGTTCTGGATAAAGAATTAGAATAATCTATAACACTAACATAAATCAACAATGGATATGAAAGATTTAAAGATTGCTGTTGCAGGTACCGGATATGTTGGTCTTAGTATAGCAACACTTTTGTCGCAGCATCACCAGGTGACGGCAGTCGATGTGATTCCCGAGAAAGTAGATATGCTTAATCGTAAACAATCACCTATTCAGGATGAGTATATAGAGAAGTATTTGTCCGAAAAGGCATTGAATCTAACTGCTACGCTTGACGGTGCTAAAGCATACAGTGATGCGGATTTTGTAGTCATAGCAGCTCCTACTAATTATGATCCGGTGAAGAATTATTTTGATACTCATCATATAGAAGATGTTATAGATCTTGTTTTAAGTGTCAATCCTGATGCTGTGATGGTAATCAAGTCTACTATTCCTGTAGGATATTGTCGGGGACTTTATTTGAAATATGCCCGTAAAGGAGTAAAGAAGTTTAATTTGCTTTTTTCTCCGGAATTTCTTCGTGAGAGTATGGCTCTTTATGATAATTTATATCCAAGTCGTATTATTGTTGGTTATCCAAAATTTATAGAGAGCGAACAATTTAAAGAGGAAAATGAAGCAATCAAGGCTGTTGCGGATATTCCTGCCCTAGAGAAGGCTGCACGTACTTTTGCCGCATTGCTTCAGGAAGGAGCTATTAAGGAAGGTATTCCTACCCTTTTTATGGGTTTGAAGGAGGCGGAAGCTGTTAAACTGTTTGCTAATACCTATCTTGCTTTACGTGTTAGCTATTTTAATGAACTTGATACTTATGCGGAGATGAAGGGGCTAGATTCTCAGTCTATAATACAGGGTGTTGGTTTGGATCCTCGCATTGGCACACACTATAATAATCCTAGTTTTGGTTATGGTGGTTATTGTTTGCCGAAAGACACGAAACAACTATTGGCTAACTATCAGGATGTACCCCAAAACATGATGAGCGCTATTGTAGAGAGTAATCGCACAAGAAAAGATTTCATAGCTGATCAGGTTTTGTCTAAAGCGGGTTATTACACTGCGTCCAGTCAATGGGATGTTCACAAAGAACAAAATATAGTGATCGGTGTATATCGTCTGACCATGAAGTCAAATTCAGATAATTTCCGTCAAAGTGCCATTCAGGGGATTATGAAGCGTATTAAGGCGAAAGGTGCAGAGGTTATTATTTACGAACCTACGCTTGAAAATGGCACATTGTTCTTTGGTAGTAGGGTTGTGAATAATTTAGAGGAATTCAAGGAAAGTAGTCGTGCAATTATTGCCAATCGCTATGACACTTGTCTCGATAATGTGAAAAACAAGGTTTATACACGAGATATTTTTGGAAAAGATTAAATAAATGAAAAATATACGGCTATGAGTATTTTTACAGATAAAACCCTTATGATAACCGGTGGAACAGGTTCGTTCGGTAACGCAGTATTGAATCGTTTTCTTCGTACTGATATTGGTGAGATTCGCATCTTCAGTCGCGACGAGAAGAAACAGGACGATATGCGTCATGAATATCAGTCAAAATATCCTGATGTTGCCCACAAGATAAAGTTCTTTATTGGTGATGTGCGCAATCTTCAGTCTTGTCGCAATGCAATGCCTGGAGTAGATTATATTTTTCATGCAGCTGCCCTCAAGCAAGTTCCGTCTTGTGAGTTCTTCCCAATGGAGGCAGTAAAGACCAATGTTATTGGTACTGACAATGTGTTGACTGCAGCTATTGAGGCAAAAGTTGGTGCAGTCATCTGTTTGTCAACAGATAAAGCGGCGTACCCAATCAATGCGATGGGGATTACTAAAGCAATCGAGGAAAAAATAGCAGTGGCAAAAAGCCGTTATTCCGGTAAGACAAAGATTTGTTGTACACGTTATGGTAATGTAATGTGTTCTCGTGGTTCCGTAATACCACTTTGGATAGAGCAAATCCGTAATGGTAATCCTATTACTTTGACTGAACCTAAGATGACACGTTTTATTATGTCATTGGAAGAAGCTGTTGATCTTGTACTTTTTGCTTTTGAACATGGTCAAAATGGTGATATTCTCGTACAGAAGGCTCCTGCTTGTACTATTCAGACTCAGGCTGAGGCTGTATGTGAACTTTTCGGTGGCAAGAAAGATGATATTAAAGTAATTGGTATTCGTCATGGTGAGAAGATGTATGAAACACTTTTGACAAATGAGGAATGTGCTAAGGCAGAGGATATGGGTAATTTCTACCGTGTACCAGCTGACAATCGTGGTTTGAATTATGATAAGTTCTTTAAAGAAGGAGAGATAGAACGCAACATCATCTCTGAGTTCAACTCCAACAATACACGTATACTTACAGTTGAGGAAACCAAGACAAAAATAGCTGCTCTTGAGTATATCCAGAAGGAACTCTCTGGTGAAGGTAACTTTGTTCAGTAAGAAAATATCAAAGATTTATGAAGATACTGGTAACAGGGGCTAATGGTTTTGTGGGACGAAACCTTTGCTCCCAACTTAATAACATAAAGGAAGGTAAGGCTAGCTTGTATAAAGATGTACAGATAGATAATGTTTTTGAGTATGATCTCGGAGACACTAAGGAAGAACTCGACCACTACTGCGCAGAAGCTGATTTCGTTTTCAATCTCGCAGGTGTCAATCGTCCACAGAATCAGGAAGAGTTTATGAAAGGCAATTTTGGCTTTGCCACCACTCTTCTTAATACGTTGAAAGCACATAAGAATACTTGTCCTGTAATGCTCTCATCTTCAGTTCAGGCTTCTCTTACTGGGCGTTTTGGCAACTCAGAGTATGGTCGTAGTAAAAAAGCTGGTGAAGAACTTTTCTTTCAGTATGGTCATGAAGTGGGAGCAAGGATGCTTATCTATCGTTTTCCGAACCTTTTTGGCAAATGGTGTCGTCCTAACTATAATAGTGCTATCGCCACTTTTTGCAACAATATTGCCAACGACCTCCCTATTCAGGTTAATGACCGTAATGTTGAAATGGAACTTCTTTATATTGATGATCTTGTTGATGAAATGATTTCCGCCCTCGTAGGTAAGGAACATCGTTGTGAGTTTGAGGGACTTGAGGTTATTCCAGCTGTCGAAGGCCACTATTGTTACTGCCCTGTTACTCACAAGACAACTCTCGGAGAGATTGTAGATATCATTAGTGAGTGTGCGGCATCTGTCAGTCCGGCAGGAGGCAAGCCCCAGACTGCATTGGTTTTACCGCAAGGTAGCCTTGAATACAAACTTATGACTACCTATCTTAGTTACCTTCCAAAAGAGAAAGCTGTTATTGATCTTAAGATGAATGTAGATCGACGAGGTTCCTTTACTGAACTTATCCATACCCTTAACAACGGTCAGGTCAGCATCAATATCAGCAAACCGGGAATCATCAAAGGTGAACATTGGCATCACAGCAAGTGGGAAACTTTTATTGTTGTAGCAGGGCATGGCCTTATCCGACTCCGTAAGGAAGGAACAGACGAAATATGGAACTATGAAGTGAATGGTAACAGGATTCAGGCAGTTCATATACTTCCTGGATACACCCACAATATTATAAACTTAAGTGAAACCGAAGACTTGGTGACCGTAATGTACTGCAATGAAGTTTTCAATCCCGATAGCGCAGATACCTACTTTGATCCAGTTGAAAAGAAATAACATAATGGAGAACAAATTTCCTAAATTTGATTATAGCGATATAAAGTGGCAGGGGAATGGTAAATTGAAACTTATCATAGTTGTTGGTACTCGTCCTGAGATTATCCGTCTTGCTGCTGTTATCAACAAGTGCCGCAAGTACTTTGATGTAATTTTGGCTCACACCGGACAGAACTACGATTACAACCTTAATGGCATTTTTTTTAAGGATCTTAAACTGAAAGATCCCGAAGTCTACATGGATGCTGTTGGCGATGATCTTGGTGCCACCTGCGGTAATATTATCAATTGCAGCTACAAACTGTTTAATCAAACTAAGCCCGATGCTGTCTTGGTACTTGGTGACACTAACTCTTGTTTGAGTGTAATAGGTGCTAAGCGTTTACATATTCCAATTTTCCATATGGAAGCAGGTAATCGTTGCAAGGATGAATGTCTTCCTGAAGAGACAAATCGCCGTATCGTGGATATCATTTCTGATGTCAATATGGCTTATTCCGAGCACGCTCGTCGTTATCTTGCAGAGTGTGGGCTTCCTCGTGAGCGTACCTATGTTACCGGTTCACCGATGGCGGAAGTACTTCATGAGAATTTGGCTGAGATTGAGGCGTCAGATGTGCACCAACGTCTTGGACTTGAGAAAGGAAAATACATCCTGCTTTCAGCCCATCGCGAGGAGAATATTGACACGGAGAAGAACTTTACTTCTCTTTTTACTGCTATTAATAGAATGGCAGAGAAATATGATATGCCTATTCTCTATTCTTGTCACCCACGTTCTCGTAACAGACTGGTGGCATCAGGTTTCCAACTTGATAAGCGTGTTATTCAGCAAGAACCTCTTGGTTTTCATGATTATAATTGTCTCCAAATGAATGCCTTTGCTGTTGTATCGGATTCTGGTACTCTTCCTGAAGAAAGTAGCTTTTTCACTTCAGTTGGTTATCCTTTTCCTGCTATCTGTATTCGAACTTCAACAGAACGTCCTGAAGCCTTGGATAAGGCATGTTTTATACTTTCTGGTATTGATACTGAGGGGCTGCTTCAGAGTGTAGATTTGGCTGTTGAACTCACTAAGGACGGCCAACATGGTATTCCGGTACCGAATTACATTGACGAAAATGTTTCAACGAAGGTGGTGAAGATCATTCAGAGTTATGTAGGAGTAGTGAATAAAATGGTTTGGCGGAAATTTTAATTGAATCACTTTTCTTTTATACATTACGTTTTACGTTTTGACAAAGTTTGAATAAACAAATAATATGAGAAAAAAAATTATGTTAATCTTCGGAACACGACCAGAGGCAATTAAAATGTGTCCTCTTGTTAAAGAGTTTCAGAAGAGAAATAATGAATTTGAAACAATCGTTTGTGTTACAGGCCAGCATCGTGAAATGCTTGATCAAGTTCTTAATCTTTTTGACGTGAAGCCTGATTATGACTTGAATATCATGAAGCAGGGCCAAGATCTGACTGATGTGACTGCACGTGTTCTTACAGGTCTTCGTGATGTGTTCAAAGAATGTCATCCTGATGTAGTACTTGTACATGGTGACACCACTACTTCTACCGCGAGTGCACTTGCTGCGTTTTATGCACAGATTCCTGTAGGGCATGTAGAGGCAGGCCTTCGTACTCATAATATTTACAGTCCATGGCCGGAAGAGATGAACCGTCAGATTACTGGGCGTATCGCTACCTACAATTTCTCTCCAACTCCTCTCTCTGAGAAAAATCTTCTTGAAGAAAAGGCTCACGGTAACATTTATGTAACAGGTAATACTGTTATTGATGCCCTTCACATGGTAGTAAATAGGCTCAAAAAAGATGAGATTCTTGCAAAGAAGCAAGACGATATACTTATGCGTGCCGGTTATAATGTAACTCGTCTTACCGATTGCCGTAAACTTGTACTTATCACTGGGCACAGAAGAGAAAATTTTGGTGACGGATTCATTCGTATGGTTACTGCTATGAAAGATCTCTCTGAAAAGTATTCTGGGATTGATTTCGTATATCCTATGCATCTTAATCCTAACGTACGTAAGCCTATACACGAAGTATTTGGTGAGGAACTCACTCGGTCAAATTTCTTTTTCATCGAACCGCTACAGTATCTCGAGTTTGTATATCTCATGAGCAAGGCTACTATTGTTCTCACTGATTCAGGCGGAATTCAGGAAGAGGCTCCAGGACTTGGTAAACCGGTACTCGTTATGCGCGATACCACTGAACGTCCTGAAGCTCTAGCTTCTGGTACCGTTCATCTTGTTGGTACAGATTACGACAAGATTATGAATGAGGTTAGCACTCTTCTCGATGATGCGGTGGCATATGAAGCAATGAGTAAAGCTGTCAATCCTTATGGTGACGGACAGGCTTGTCGCAGAATTGCAGACGTACTAGCAGGCAAGGAGATTGAACGTTATGAAGTCTGCTAATCTTATTCTAATAATAGAGAAAACAAATAAAAAATATTAAAATCAAACTTATGATTAATGTAATAGGATTGGGGTATATCGGGCTTCCGACTGCCCTCATGATGGCTTCTCATGGAGTTGAGGTCATTGGTACTGACTATAATAAGCAACTTGTTGAAACACTCAATGCAGGTCGTACTACTTTTAAAGAGAATGGTCTTGATGAACTTTTTCAAAGTGCTCTCAAAGCTGGCATTAAGTTTACTACAGAGTATCAGAAAACAGACATGTACATTGTGTCGGTTCCTACTCCATATGACAAATTTTCAAAGAAAGTTGATGCTTGCTATGTAGTGGCTGCCGTTAAGGAAGTAATGAAAGTTTGTCCCAAGGGGGCAACTGTAGTTATTGAATCAACTGTTAGTCCTGGTACCATTGATCGCTATGTACGTCCAGTTATTGAAGAAAATGGGTTTAATATAGGTGAAGATATTAATCTTGTACATGCTCCTGAACGTATTATTCCTGGTAATATGGTTTACGAACTTCTTCATAATAATCGCACTGTTGGTGCAGATTCTCGCGAAATTGGTGAGAAAGTAAAAAAGTATTATGCGAGCTTCTGTCAAGGTGATATTGTTGTTACTGATATTCGTACAGCGGAGATGACTAAGGTCGTTGAGAATACTTTTCGTGCTGTAAACATCGCTTTTGCTAATGAACTTGCACGGATATGTCGTCATGATAATATGGACGTTTACGAGATTATTCGTATTTGTAATATGCATCCTCGTGTAAACATTCTTCAACCAGGCCCTGGTGTAGGTGGTCATTGTATCTCTGTTGATCCTTGGTTCCTTGTTGGGGATTATCCGCAGCTTGCTAAAGTTATTGACGAGTCTATGAAGACTAATGACTCACAGCCTGCTTTTGTCTTAAATCGTATCTATGAGATTATGAAAGAGAATGGTATCACTGATAATCGTAAAGTAGGTCTTTATGGTCTCACTTATAAAGAGAATGTTGATGATTATCGTGAGTCACCGGCTCTTCAAATGTTAGAGGCTCAGGAACGTCATCTTGCACGTCCACTTCGTTGTTATGATCCGTTCCTTGAGAACCATAAGATTGCTGATAACCAATACAGCAATTTTGATGAGTTTTTGGATGATATAGAGATGGTTGTTATTCTTGTTAAGCATGACCACATCAAACTTAACTGGGACAAACTTAAAGGGAAAGTAGTTCTTGATTGTTGTAATATTTGTCCGTTGGAGGGAAGATACCATATCTAATTAAAAAAGGATACTAATTGGATAATATTATTCATATTGTTCAATTAGTTTCTTTTAGATATGAATAGGTCGGTTAGAATAAATAAGGTAAGATAATGTCTTAACAAATGAAATAGTTAGAATATTTTTAATCAGTATTTTGTAATAGAAATGAATTTTGTAAAGAGAATTATTAAAGTGTTAATTCCTTTCTACTCTTCATATGTTAAGTCTGTAAGTTCGGGAGTACATAATCAGTCTTATTGGAACTATGTAAGATTTAGACTAACAGGTAATTGTAGCAAAGCGGGATATTATCCAGTACATCCGACATGTACAATTGCAAATGCAAGAAAAGTCTATGTAGGCTGTAATGCAACAATAGCACGACCTGGGTGTTACATTCAGGGAGCAGGCACAGTTTATATTGGAGACTATGTTCAATTCGGGCCGAATGTGGGAATCCTTAGCGCAAACCATGATATTTATGATCAAAGGAAATATAATGCGGCACCGATAACAATAGGAGATTACTCTTGGATCGGTATGAATAGTGTTGTTACAGCGGGTGTCATCCTGGGACCGAGGACGATTGTGGCAGCTGGTGCAGTAGTAACCAAAAGTTTTCCTGAAGGTTTTTGCATATTGGCTGGAGTACCTGCTAAAATAGTGAAATATCTTGATAAGGATAGTTTTCGACCTTGGCATTTAGAAAATGAATATTATGGATATATACCGAAGGAAGAATTCGAATCTGTTAGAAAGAAATACTTAGATATATAAATGTCACAAGAGCAGACATCAAATTCCAAACAAGCAGTTTGGGTAGCCATAGGTGGTTTCTTTTCGTTTATTGTAGGTATCGTTAGTCCGATGATTTTGAGTCGATTCTTCGATAAAGGAGATTACGGAACATATAAGCAAGTGATGTATGTGTATAATACCCTTCTTGCTGTTTTTACACTTGGTCTGCCTAAGGCATATGCATATTTTTTGCCAAAATTTGCAATAGAGTATTCAAAAGATATTATTTCCAAGGTGACGAAAATCTTCTTTATTCTGGGAGCAGTATTTTCTCTTTTTCTTCTGTGCTTTGCAGGACCTATTGCATTAGTAATGAATAATCCGGATCTGAAGATGGCTTTGATAGTGTTTTCTCCAACACCATTCCTTTTATTGCCTACTATGGGACTAGATGCAATTTATGCATCATTTCGCAAAACTAAATATTTAACATATTATACAATTGCTACAAGAATACTTATTATCATTTGTATTGTTTTGCCAGTGATAATATTCTCTGGAAACTATATACATGCGATTATTGGATTTGATGTTGCTTCTCTGATTACATTCTTTTTTGCACTTTATCTGAAGTCATGGCCTGTAAAAGAGGTAGAACATTTGAAGTCATCTTTGACCTATAAACAAGTCTTTAAGTTTGCACTTCCGCTTTTATATGCGTCATTATGGGGAGTAATACCTTCTTCTGCAAACCAATTCTTTATTAGTAGATATTTTGGAAACGAAACCTTTGCAGAATTTTCAAACGGATTTATGGAACTTCCATTTGTCGGAATGATCTTGGGGTCGATTTCTACCGTTCTTTTACCTGTATTTTCAGGCATGGACAAGGGAGAAGGTATGGGGAATGAAACTCTTAATATTTGGAATTCTGCTCTTTTGAAATCAGCAAAGCTTATTTTCCCGATATTGATATTTAGTGTATTCTTCGCAAGACCGATAATGACCTGTATGTATGGAGATATGTATGCTCAATCATCGATTTACTTTGTTATTAAGAATTTGAGCGGACTTTTTTATATTATTCCATTTTATCCGATTATTCTTGCTATCGGTAAGACTAGTGCATATGCGAATGTACATATGGTTGCAGCATTTGTTATTGTGATTGCTGAATACATCGTTTGTACAATATGTGATTCTGCTGTATATGTTGCGATTACTTCAGAATTGTGCCTATTATTTAAAATATGGCTTTTGATGAAAGTTATTGTAAGCTATGCACATAAGAAGATTACAGATTTGATTCCACCAAAACCGATGCTAATATTAACTATTATTTCAGTGTTGGCTTGTGTTCCCCCGTTTCTTTTTATTCATTTTGTAGAAATGAATAAATTTACAACACTTTTCCTCAGCTTTGGGTTATTTTTGATTGATTACTATATCTTGTGCTGGATTAGTAAAGTTACTTATAGGGATATTGTTAGTGGGTTTCTGAAAAAAGGTTCAAGATTAGCGTCTGTAATAAAAGTTCTCCCTTAGTTTCTTAATAATTCATAAGTAGAGATGATAAGAAATGATAAAATAATAAGGAACAAACTCCTATTATTTATTCTCAATCCATTTATTTTGGCGATTACTTCGCTGAAAGATATAAGGGATGGAGTTTCGCATAAGTTCCTATATGCTTGGTTTCTTATATTTGGGATTGGCTTTTGTGCCATAAGCGAAGCTGCCGATTCGTTTAGATATGTTGAAGAATTCATGATTGAGCATAATTATACATGGTCCCAATACATGAGGGAAATCAACGAGTACTTCACTTTTGAGTCGAATATCAAGGATATATATACATTGACGGTGAATTTTTTTGTCGGACGATTTACAAATAATTACCATTGGACGTATTTTATATATGCTGCGGTATTTGGATTCTTTTATATTAAGTCGCTGAAGATTTTTTTGCGTTACAATAATGTTAGTAACAACATTGTTTTCTATGTGTTGCTATTCATGTTTTGTTATAGTAATCCAATCTATAATATTAATGGTGTTCGCTTTTGGACAGCTGCTTGGATAGGAGTTTATGTGGCACTCAGTGTATTTGTAGACAAGAACTATAAAAAATTACCCCTGTTAATATTGCTGCCTTTGGTTCATGGAACTTCTGTTATTTGGGTGGCGATAATGGCGATTGCCTTGTTACTTAATCGGTTTCAGACTATTACGATTGGACTTTTCATTGTTTCTTCATTTGTCTCAGCTGTATCCTATCTTGATATTCTGAACGATTATTCCTATTTGCTGCCTCAATTTTTGCAGAATCAAATATGGTCATATACTGAGTCAGAGATGGCACAGGAAAGATTAAGTGGCATAAGTGAATATGGAAAGGCTTATGCAGACTTTTTAATAGCATTACCTGGGTATTTTCAGATACTGTTGTCTTATTTGCTCATCCTCAATCGCAAGGAAATTAATCGGGATAAGTGTGCAGGACATGCTTTGACTATTATGCTTGCATTGGCTGCTATAACCAACTTTCTTTCCGGCATTCCTTCAATGGGGAGATTTAAAGCATTAGTAACTCCTATGTTGGTGATAGTGTGGGCTTACAACTATGGAAGCTTAAAAAAATACGATAAATACTTTAATGTAGTACCTTTCCTTTATGCTTATTCTCTTCTTTATTGGTGTAGACGAATGAGTGCAATTTCTGAATTAT
>ULNL01022193.1_pt1 | contig 11768 bp, 10 predicted proteins | sample 1951901 | NCBI WGS metagenome assembly ULNL01 (sample SAMEA4835575, study PRJEB28245) | human gut metagenome | biome: gut microbiome; material: fecal sample | place: Denmark | collected 2008
TCCGGAAAGCGTGAGGACGCAATCGTTCGGAATAAGTCTGGCCGCAAAATCAAATACAAAATCAACCGTCGTCCATCCCAGCTAAAGAAACTGAGTAAGAGCGGCCAGTACGCGGCCAAGAAAGCAGAACATGCAAAATCTTCTGGCCGTGCGAAGGTGGAGCACGTATTTGGCATCGTCAAAAAACAACTAGGGTTTCGGAAAACGCGATACCGAGGGCTCGAAAAGCAACGAGCCAAATTCAATATCATATTTGCGTTAGCGAATCTGCTTCTGGCTGACAGGCCCTGCCTGGCGGCTTGAATCTGTATACCTTCTGCGAGAATTCTAAGCGCAAACCGTTCTGCCAAAAGCCACCTGCTGGCAGGACAGTTCTTTTTGCCTTATTATGCGATGTTGCCTTAAATGTGTATTCTTAGCCATGGTTTTCTCCGTTTCTTAGCTGCCGCCATTCGGAGAAAACGAAGGGGCTCTGCCCCTTAAACCCCGAGGTTTATCGCTTTTGTTTCCAGGAAGGCAGCAAAAAAGGCAGCATCCGTTAAGATGCCGCCTTCCCGCAAACCCTATGTGCCGCTCAGGTCGCTCCTCAGCGTTGCCCTATCCTGCACATAGGTAAAGCATTAGTATTGTAAACTACCGTTGGAGTCAAGTCAAGAGCTGCTGTAATGTTTGTAAAAGTTACTTCCGGGTACCTTTTTGCAAGATTAACTTCCGCTCCGCCTGCCCTCCAACCGGATTTTAACTATTCAATTGACGAGATTGTCTACTCAATATACTATTCTTATTTATGGCAGTAACGATGTGGTCATGCTTGCTTTCATTACGCCCATAGCAGCAAAGATAAGTGAAACTACGATTGCACCAAGCCAGATGTTTCCGGTCTTTTTAAAAGCCTTTCTGACAAAGAACGGAGCAAGAAACAACATCCAGAAATTAATCGCCAAGACAAGTAAATCGCTCCAGTTCCACCCAAAAACACGAGGGGTTTGTCCTGTTATCAACAAGGTTGAATATTGAATTATTAAAAGAATCATACAGCCAAGGCTGTTACTTAGGCCGCAGATTACAAGGTTTTTTGTCTCGCTCATGCCTTCAACACGAAATGCACCATTGATAAGAAGACTGTACTGGACATAGAACAAGAAGAAAAACGGCCAGTAGTTCAGTAAGGCAGGAAGTTTTTCGGGCTTGAATGGTTTTAATGCGCTCATCCACATTCGGAAATCCGTATTGAAACTCCATTTACAAAACGTAACAATTCCATAAACAATTACAAAAATAGCCAAACCCACACAGAATGTTTTAAACAATTCGACCTTTCCAATTTTAAGTCCAATCATCTCATCGGAACGAAGTCCGGTCTTTTTGTCACGTTTGAAATTGAGCCAGAACCAAAACGCTACCCAGATAGTATTCAAAAAAGTCCATGTCACAATGAGGTTCATCGGCGCAATATTGAACCAAGCTGTCGGTGTTCCGCAGGAAGCGTCAGGAAATATTTTTAAGTATAGAGGCATAGTGATAAATGCCGTAACAACAGAAACACAGCCTCCCGCTATCACACCTATCCAGAACTTCTTGCTTTCCTTCTTGTCAGTCAAAGCTGGTACTTTAGGGGGCTCCTTCTCAGCACGTAACTTTTGAAATACTGGCATAGCAAGAACCAAATCCATTAAAGGAAGTAACGCAGCGAGTAGGGCCAAAAGAGCTATAGCATTGAAAAGGAGTTTCGCAGGATAAATGAGACTTGTAGGAGAGACAGGTGTATTGACCTCGAAGCAATATGTAAAGAAACTTATAATGTCTCTAACTGCCTCGGGAACAATGGGGATTGCTCCATGGATTGAAAGCGGTTGATATATAATGCGGAGTGTGTTGTCCTCTCTGTTTCCGTAATAAGTTCCTTCCTCCACATAATCAACTTTTTCCCCATCAGATAAACTGGAATTGATAAATTCAATTCCTTCGATTGCATCACCTACAATACGACTTGTTTTTGTTGATACAAGGTCACCACATTCCTCAATAGACCCCATCAAACAGCCGACATTTACATGAAGCGCAGATGGATCATATCCATTGTTTGCGGTGGGAGGTGAGCCGCACGGCAGGGCTGCTGTAACCTTTAGCAAGGATTGAGCTGCTAAAAGCTCATCTTCGGTGATGGATTCACCCCCGTCTGAATCGGGGCTTTGCGCTTGCTCAATAGCGGCATTATACATATGCCCATAATGTTGTACTGTTGTCCATGTGCATATTCCACCCATTGACAGTCCGGTAACCCCCACTTTATCTGTATCTATAAAGTCCAGTATACCACTGGTCAAATAATCTGTTAGGGCAACCATCCCCATTCCATCCGAGTACATATTCGTATATAGAGCCATTTCACCCTTTTGATAAAACATACCCGATGTACCATGACTATATGGCTCCATATTAGCAACGGCTATTCCTCTTCTTGAAAGTTCTGTAGCAACATAACTCCAAGACTCTCCTGCATCCTCCCACCCGGAGGAAGTGATAACCAGCGGAACTTTATTTTCAGCAGAGGCATTTTGGGGGATATACAAGGTTGCGTTTAACTGCTGTTGATGATCAGTTACTATAGAGATGTTCATTGTGCGAACTTTCCCGAAGTTCGTTTGCACTAACATTGCACCTATGCTGGCAACCAAAATAATTATCAGCAAAATACACAGAGTGCGATACCATGATTGTTTTTTTCGTGTTTTCCTCCTTGAAAAATATTGGGTTTACACAGTAGTTAATCGTTTATATAAACGATTAACTACTGTGTAAATAGTATATCTTACCATTGCAATTGCTTCAATTGACAAATGGTCTAAAAAGGTTTCTTTTTTTTTGTTCAATTCTACAAGATGCCCTTGCATGTAAAAGCGAATTTATCTGATTTTTGTTTTTAGCTTGACTTGACTCCAAGCTGACTATATACTTTAAAAAATAAGGCAAAGGTGAAGGTTGAAACAATGCAATTTAAGCACTATACCGAAAAAGAACACACAAAACCAAGCCACCTAAAAGCAGGCGAAAATCGAAGTTATGCTTAAAAGTTAAGTAGTAGATGGAGCAGTTACAAGATATCCTTGCCGCTGGCGGATAAAGGCTATGACAGCGATAAATTTGTACGCTGGTTGGAAGAACGGGGCGGAATCGTGGTGATTCCCAGCCGTATCACTGCCAAACACCCCAGGAAAACAGACTGGCACACATACAAAGAGCGTCATCTGGTGGAAAACCTTTTCCTCAAGCTGAAAAACAACCGCCGTTTTGCCACCCGGTATGAGAAGAAAGCACTCTATTTTCACGCTGTTGTCTGTCTTGCCTGTATCCTTGTTTGGTTTCTTTGATGGTTTTAAAACGGACTCTAGGAGCAAAGATGCTTTGAGGTGGGGAGCACGGATATGTCCACGCCAATTTCAGAGATAACACCTATAGCAGAAAAGGCTTGGATACCCTGAGCCGTTGCAATGATGTTGAGCTGTGGGAGATATTTCTCAGAGGTAGCCAGAATCAGCGATTGTAGGTTCAGTTTGCACAATTCCAAGACATCCATGTGGGAGCGGATGATGCGGGACTTTTCAGCCTGTTCAACACACATTTTCCCGTCCACGGCGGCAAGGATTTCTACGTCAGTTGCTTTCATGTGCTTAATGCGGAAACCGGAAACGTCTGTGATTTTCACCGCAGGTTTTTCCAAAATCCCAACAAATTTTTTTGCTGCGTTAGAGCCACTTCGTTTCGTGCCCTTTTGTGCTTTGTAGCGCAGCGGAAAGGCATGGTCATAAAAATGAAAAAGAGCAGTATGGCGGATGTTGCAAGACTTGCCGGAGTCTCTATTGCCACCGTAAGTCATGTGATTTCTGGGAAAAGATACGTATCAGATGAGATGACACAAAGGGTGAAAAAAGCTATTGAGGAACTGGCATATACTCCAAACTTGGCAGCTAGAAATTTAAAAACAGGAAAAAGCAATGCAATTCTTTTTATTGTTCCTAATATTGGAAATAATTTTTTTTCTACAGCTGTAGAAGAGTTAGAAACTTACTTTTCTGAGGTTGGCTACAGATTACTAATTGCAAGTACTAAAGAAAATGTCACTCGTGAGGCGGAGCAGCTTCATGAAATTAACAGTAGCATGGTAGATGGAGTTATTTTAGCTAGCACTGCAGAAAGTTATGATCAGCTAATGCAATATCTTCCACACACGTTACCAATTGTTCTTTTTGACCGTAGTTTTGATGCGATTAATTTGAGTAGTGTTGTGTGCAGCAGTGCCCCTCAGTTGTCAGAAGCAGTTACTGCACTGTATAAAAAGGGCCATCGTCGCATTGGATTTATTGTCAGCCGCCGACGGATATCAAGTGCACAAGAGCGGTTAGGCGCATATCTTCATGTAATGGAGCAATTTGGTATTTCAGATATCAATACTTTCATCAAAGAAAGCGAAGATGATTATGCAAAGGTTGAGATAGGCTGTGCACAGTTATTACAGGAGGGGACAACAGCGATTATTGCCTCCGATGGCGCAATATCCTTTTATACAAGACACGCTTGCATTCAAATGGGGAAGATCCTTGGGAAAAATATTGAAATTGTTGGGTACGTTGATGCACCAAATACCGACTTGATGATTGACTATTTTGCAACCATAAAACTGCCAATTCGAGAGGCAGCACACAAAGCGGGGGAAGAGATTATTTCTTGTATTCAGAATCCGAATATTATTCATAAAATTGAACTCTCTGCTACACTTATTTTTCGTCAGTCTTAATTTAAAATTCAAATATTTATATGTAAACGGTTTGAAACGCACCCGCACACAAAGGCTATTTATGTGCGGGCACATTTTTTTGACATTAATGTTGGAGGTTATGATGAAGAGAGGCAGAATTTTGAAGTCAAGAAATTTTCAATGTTTTTTATTTATAAAAAGTGAAAGATAACAATTTATTAGTTTTGAATACTTCGCAGAAATTACCCTTGACAAATACAGTTTCAGAAGAAAATGCTTGAAAAGTATGCCAAAGAACAGGGTTTTACGAATCTTGCACACTATACCGATGATGGGTATAGCGGCACAAACTTTGACAGACCGGATTGGAAGCGATTGACTGCTGACATTGAAGAAGGGAAAATCGGATGTGTTATCGTCAAGGATATGAGTCGAATCGGCAGAAATTATCTGGAAGTAGGATTTTATACGGAGGTTCTATTTAGTACAATGGGATTCCCGGAAAATTGGAAAGAGTTACTTCAACATAAATAGTGATTGAAATCCCGCACCACTGATGCGAGATTTCAATAATAAACATATATCAGAAGATATCCAAACTATCCTCTGCATCCACCCATGCTTGCATCTCACCATCGAGAGCAAGCCTTGCATATTCCAGCGGATTATCAATCGCCAGACGTGATATTAACAGTTGTGTTACAACGTGCCGCTCTTTTCCGCCTGATCGACATCGATCGCAAGCTTCTTGACCTGCCCGGAGAGAATAAGCAGGGCGATCAGGTTGGGAATCGCCATCAGACCGTTGAAGGTATCTGCAATATCCCAAAGCAGACCAAGGTTGATTGTTGCACCGATGATCGATACAAAGGAATAGGCTACAAGGAAGGGACGGACGAGCTTTTCTCCGCCTAAAAATTCGATACAGCGGGAACCGTATAAGCCCCAGCCGATGATTGTGCTGAATGCGAAGCAGCACATGGCAACTGCGGTGAAGATAGAAACCCAGCCCCCATAGGTTGCAGTAAAGCCGGAAATTGTCAGCTCTGCGCCGGCTGCCTGACCATAGACGATGTTGGGCGCACCGAGCAGAATGACTAGACCGGTAAGTGTACAGATCACGATTGTATCCATGAATACCTCAAAAATACCGAACATGCCCTGATGGACAGCATTGTTCGTATCTGCGCAGGCATGGGCGATGGAACCGGTACCAAGGCCGGCTTCATTGGAAAAAATACCGCGGGAGACGCCTTTTTTCATGCTTAAAAACATGCTTCCGATGATGCCGCCGGTGGCTGCCTGAGGGGTAAATGCACTTTTAAAAATCATGGCAAACACTGCAGGAACGCGGTTGATATGCAAAATAACAACGCCGATTGCAAGGATTACATATAAAGCTGCCATAAACGGAACGAGCTTTTCCGAAACCTGACCGATCCGCTGGATTCCGCCAAGCAACACCATGGCAACGAAAGCGGCAATGAAAATACCGAAGATCAGATTGGCACGTTCATCTACAGTGCCGTCGATGATATGCAGGTTGTGCAGTGCAGAATGAATAGAAGAAACAATGGTATTAACCTGGGTGGCGTTTCCTGTGCCGAACACAGTCAGGACGCCGAACAGGGCATAAAGAACCGCTAAAAAATGCCATTTTTTGGACAGACCATTTTTAATATAGTACATTGGACCGCCAACATATTCGCCATTTGCGTTCTTTTCCCGAAAATGGATTGCGAGCGTAACCTCGGAAAATTTGGTACACATGCCGAGAAAAGCAGAGCACCACATCCAGAAAATTGCGCCAGGACCGCCGAGGGCAATCGCGCCCGCAACGCCTGCGATGTTGCCGGTACCGACCGTGCCTGCAAGCGCGGTACAGACTGCCTGGAACGGGCTCATGGAGCCGTCCTTTGCCTGTGTTTTGTCAAAAATTTTACCGATCGTGTTTTTCAGGGCAGCGCCGAATTTGCGCACCTGAATGAAACGGGTACGGACAGAAAGCAGAAGTCCTACGCCGATGATGCAGATCATTGCGGGGACGCCCCAGATAAATCCGTTGACCGCCTGATTGATTTTGATGATACTTTCTAACATAAAACCCTCATTTCTTCCCATTGATCCGGAATGGGCAGGAAGCTTCACTTGAATGCGTTACCGGACTGAAACGGGAAAGTCTTTTGCACCATTATGACATAAAATACAGGATTTGTACAAGTTTTTTATGGAATGGATAGGATTGGCGTGTGCAGACTGCAGCTCTTAAGTGTGACGGGGATGGGCTGTCATTTTCTATGGGTGATCGACAGGAAAAGCGCTTGTTTTTTGGGAAAAAAACGGCTAAAATTTGAAATGTCCTGACAGGCAGAGGTTCTTTTTGTGCTGCTTGGGGAGCTTGAGATAGAAGGGGCAATGGATGAACTTAGCAGGGAATAGGAGGATGCATTTGGAACAGGAAAATCAGGCGCAGCAGCATAAGCGCCGCGTTCGATATAAAGGAAAATACCCGAAGAAATTCGAGGAAAAATATAAGGAGCTGCAGCCGGAAAAATATCAGGATACAGTGCAGCATGTGATCCGTAAGGGAAATACGCCTGCCGGGATGCACATTTCGATTATGGTAAAGGAAATTCTGGATTTTTTGCAGATTCAGCCGGGTGAAACCGGCTTTGACGCGACGCTGGGCTATGGCGGACATACAAAGGCAATGTTGGAATGTCTGCATGGAAGCGGGCATATGTATGCGACGGACGTAGACCCGGAGGAATCCGCCAAGACGAAAAAGCGTCTGGAGGAGCTTGGCTATGGGGAGGATATTCTTTCCATCCGGCTGCAGAATTTCTGCACGATCGACGAGATCGCGAAGGAGGTCGGCGGATTTGATTTCATTCTGGCGGATCTGGGAGTGTCTTCGATGCAGATCGATAATCCGAAGCGCGGCTTTTCCTTCAAAGTGGATGGCCCTCTGGATCTGCGATTGAATCAGGAAAAGGGCATCAGCGCGGCAGAACGGCTGGATACGATTTCGCGAGAAGAGCTTGCCGGTATGTTGTACGAAAATTCAGACGAGCCGTACTGTGAGGAGCTTGCGAAGGCAATCACAGAAGAAATCCGCCGCGGCAACCGGATTGACACGACGACAAAGCTGCGCGGGGTGATCGAAAGGGCGCTGGACTTTTTGCCGGAAAAGGAAAAGCAGGAGACTGTCAAAAAGACCTGTCAGCGGACGTTTCAGGCGCTGCGCATTGACGTCAACCACGAGTTTGAAGTGCTTTACGAGTTCATGGAAAAGCTGCCGGGCGCATTGAAGCCGGGCGGGCGCGTTGCAATCCTGACGTTCCATTCCGGCGAGGACAGGCTCGTGAAGCAGGCACTGAAAGAGGGCTATCGGGAGGGTATCTATTCTGATTATGCCAAAGATGTCATCCGCCCTTCTGCGCAGGAATGTGCACAGAACGGACGCGCGCGTTCGACGAAAATGCGCTGGGCGGTGCGTGCAGAGTGAGGGAATGGAGATGATTATGGAAGAAAAAGACACCGAACTGCGGGACGAGGGGCTGCGGGGAAATGAAAAAATAGAGGAAGCCATCGCCGGGCTGCAGCAGGAGCCGACGCAGGAAATGCTGGCACATGTGCTGACTGTGGTACGCCGCCGAATGAAAGAAAACGGACAGCTTATCGTTGCAGTGGAGCCTCCGGCTGGCGGCGGACAGCTTTTACTGCAGACCGTCAAAACGTCGGACGGCAAACTGTGGTGGGCTGCGTTTACCGGATTTGAGGAAGAGCTGCGCGGCAGCGACCGCGTGAAATCGACGTTTTTGGCGGATATGGGACAGCTGTTTGCAACCGCGCTGCAGGCAGACGGCGTGGAAGGGATCATTTTGAATCCCTGGAACCGGACGCTGATGCTGGAAAAAGAGCTGATCCGGATTATTTTGGGGCAGCAGGGGTAAAGCACTTGCGCGAAGCGGCAGACATGGGAAGAAAATGCTGGACTGGCGGATGCCGCAGCAGGAATTACAAAGGATAAGTCGCTGGATATGCGGCAGAAAGAGAGGAAACGAAATGATTACAGGTGTTCATCATGTATGTGTGAAATGCAGACCGGAGGAGCTGGAAAAGGTTCAGAAGTTCTATGGGGAGCTTCTTGGACTTCCGCTTGTCAGAAGCTGGGGTGAGCCGAAGGTGGAAGGGCTGATGTACGGCGCAGGGACGAGCCTGATTGAGATTTTCCCGAACGCGGAGGAAGATCTGCCGCAGGGCGCAATCCGCCATTTCGCGCTGGCGACAGACGATGTGGACAGCATCGTGGAGACTGTGCGCAAGGCTGGCTATGCCGTGACGATGGAGCCGGTCGATATCGAAATCATGTCGAAGCCATCCCTTCCGGCACGGATCGCATTTATCATCGGACCGGTGGGAGAAGAAATCGAACTGTTCTGCGAAAAACAATAGAATGCACGCTCTGCGAGCATTCTATTGTCATGAATAAAAGAAATGAGCAAAAAGAAGCGCCGTCCGGGACATCTGCCCGGCGGCGCTTTTTGACTGCAGGGCGGCAGCTGCCATCCGGCAGGTTCTAAAACCCCGCGAGCAACGCAAAATAGCCCCAGTCCCAGAGCAGGGATTCGAAGCTGTTTTCCAGATATTCATAAATATCTTCTTCGTCATAGCCGGTCATACGGTTGATAATGACCAGCGCTTCCCGCACTTTTTCATAGGAAAATGTTTCGGGGCTGTCCTGCCAGATGAGGAACAGGCTCTGGCGCACCGCGGCATACTGCAGCATCAGCCACTGCAGGCGCACGAGCATATGCTTTGTGGTGTCCTCAAAGGAAAGCAGCTCGGAATAGACCTCGTTTGCAAGGTAGCTGCGCATCAGAGGCTCGTATTGCACGAAGGCAGTACGGAATGCCTGCCATTGCGCCGGGAGCTCTTCTTCTGTCTGTAAATGTGCCAGAAGGTTGGAAAGTGCGATGCCGGCGCGGCTGGCGATCTCCTCGTATGGTTTGGAGGGATCGGAGGTTTCGTCTTCCGGTTCCGTGAGCAATTCCGACAACGTTTCCGCCTGCTGTGTGAGTGGGGTAAGCCATTCCTGATAGAGCTGCTCTTTCTGATAGTTGACAGAAAGATCTAATAAAAGTTCGTTGCACTCCAAAACAGAGTCGATGCAGTCCGGCGAGAGGTCGTCAATGGCATCATAAAGCTGACAAAAGCTTTTTTCAGAAAAACAATCTGAAACAAAGTCTTTTGTCGGCTTTTTTTTTCGGTGGATTTCCTGTATCATATAAAAACAGGCGGAAAGAATCTGCTCCGGCAGCCGGTCAGTCTGCTGCAAAATGGCGTCGATGACTGCAGAACGGATGAAAAATGGTATGCTGTCAATATTCGGATGCGGAAAAGTAAGCGGTGCGGCATCCTGCGCTGCCCAGAGGTCAATCACAGCGGGACAGCAGGGCATGAGCGAAGCCTCCTCGTGATCGGCAAAGGAATGGGTTTCGCGGGGGAAAACCTGACACGTTTCGGAAATCGCATCCTCTCCGTGTTCGAGAACAAGACGGCAGAGTTTATTTTTTTCAAGAAACGGACAGACATGGCGGCTGTTTAAAGCGATCACGCGCTGACCGTCCTGAACGTAGGTAAAGAGTTTCGAATCCACAGGTGGATTTAAGGCTGCCCAGCGCTTCAGCGTATCGTCATCGACAGAAATTTTCCATTCCTGGCAGCAGGTGATGGGACATTTGTCCGCTGTACAGCGAAACTGCGCATAATAATCGGGGTATAATGTTTGCATAGGCGTATCTCCAAGTGTTAGTGGTGAAAATATTATACATGCGCCTGTTGAAATTGAAAAGTCCCGGGAATATAATGAAGATCAAAGTTAGATAAGGCTAAGTATACAGACGGCAGCGATATCTGTGCGCTGCAATGGGCCTATGGGAGATGAAAAGGAAATGAAAATCTATTCTTTTGGTGAGGAAACAAAGCCGGCAATTTTACTGCTGCCGGGGACATGCTGTCACTGGAAACGGAACTTCGGACATGTGATCCCTCTGCTGCAGGAGCACTTTTATGTGCTCTGCGCGTCCTATGACGGGTTCGACGAGACGGAGGATTCGACCTTTCCGAACATGTTGATCGAGACGGCAAAGCTGGAAAACTATATCCAGAAAAATCTCGGCGGTCAGCTCTTTGCGGCATATGGCTGTTCTTTGGGCGGCTCCTTTGTGGGACTTATGGTGCAGCGCAAAAAAATCCATATCCGGCACGGAATCCTCGGAAGCTCCGATCTGGATCAGGGCAGCAGCTTTGGAACCTGGGCGATGGCGAAAGCTATGACGCCTCTTCTTGGAAAAATGCTTCGCAGCGGAAAGCTTCCAGTCTGGGCAAAAAAGAAAATGGAAGAAAAAGCCGGTGCCGAGTATGCGCAGGCAATGCTGCAGCTGTTCGGGTGCAGTGCCGCCACGCAGGAGCTGCCTTCTATGGCATTTGTGTCCAATACGAGCATTTTCAACCAGTTCTTTTCCGATATGGTGACGCCGCTGGAAGATGATATTTATGTGCCCGGAACGAAAATTCACTGTTTTTATGCCGTGAAGATGGGGGAGGAATACGAAAACCGCTACAGAAGACATTTTGTGGATCCGGATATCCGGTACCATGCGATGCAGCATGAAGAGCTTTTGGCATGCTACCCGGAGCAGTGGGTAGAGGAGGTGTTGGCAAGCTGTCGTCTGGACGGCCGCGGAATGGAAGAAAATGATTTCGAAGAAAGACATTTCACAGAAGCAGAGCGCGCTCAGGCGGAAATTACCGAGTCCGGAAATCCGAGAAAGCCGGAGGGCGAGGATGGCAAAAAGATGCTGGAGCGCATGAATGAGAGCCACCACAATGTGACCGGCTGGGCGCTTTCCCTTTGGGAGATTCAGGGAAACGACAACATTCTGGATATCGGCTGCGGCGGCGGAGCTGCGCTGTCTAGTATAGAATAAATTAAATCTCTACTATA
>ULNL01014212.1_pt1 | contig 11730 bp, 9 predicted proteins | sample 1951901 | NCBI WGS metagenome assembly ULNL01 (sample SAMEA4835575, study PRJEB28245) | human gut metagenome | biome: gut microbiome; material: fecal sample | place: Denmark | collected 2008
GCCACGGGATTGTCCGGATGGCCCGGAGCCACGGGATTGTCCGGATTACCGGGAGAGACCGGGTTATCCGGGTTGTCCGGCGGGGTAGGCGTATCAGGATAATCGGGCGTAGGCGGGGTAGGGGGCGTAGGCGGCGTGTCCGGCTTGGTGGGGGTGTAAGCACCCACCTTGGGGCTGGCATCCACCGCATAATTCCACTTGCCATCCTCCGCCATGGGCAGAGAGACAAGGAACGGATTGATCGGCTCATAGCCCTTGGAAGCCTCGGTCTGCACGATCAGATACAGGCCCAGCTCCAGACCACGGAAGGTCACGTTGCCGTCCGCATCAATGGTCTTCGTGGTGCCCTCGGCGCTTTGGGGCAGATACTCCTGCAGCTGGGCCGCAAGGGTGCTGTCGGTCAAATCACCCAGCGCAATGCCGCAGCCGTAGAAATCGCCGCAGTATTCGTAGCTCAGGTTGCCGTTTTGGCGCTTTACCTCGGCCACACGGTACAAAGTGAGCTTGCCGCCGCTCAGCGCCTTATCGTTGGCGCTGTCGTACAGCGTAACGCAGATGGTGCCGGTAGTGGGATTGCCGCTGCTGTCCACCAGCTTGATGTTTGCGCTGGTGGCAAGGGCAGGCAGCGCACTTGTTACCAGAAGGCACAGCACCAAAAGCAGGGCCGCAGCGTGCTTTTTGAGATCAGTGCGTTTCATGTTTTTCACCTCTTGTAGATTTGCGTTTGCGGTTGGAGAACAGCAGCCAGAGCAGCAGCACCAGCAGCAGGGGCAGTGCCATGATGGGAGCTGTGATGATCGGTTCGATCTTGATGGCATCGGCTGTTACACGGATGTGCTTGAGCTTGTCCGGCGTTTCGATGCGGCGTCCGCGCACCAGAAGGCGGTGGGAGTTGATGCCGTAGGGGGTGCAGGTCATCAGGGTGACGTAATCCTTGCCGTCCACCACCTTGAGGTTGTCGGTCTCGGTGGGCAGTACAATGGAGATCTGGTCCACCTCATAGGTCAGCACCCGGTCCAGCACCGTGATGGTGAAGGTATCGCCCACTTCCAGCTGGTCCAGATTGGTGAACAGCTTGGCGCTGGGCAGGCCGCGGTGAGCCGAAATGACCGCGTGGGTGCTGCCGCCGCCCACCGGCAGGCTGGTGCCCTCCAAGTGGCCTGCGGCGATCTGCAGCACACCATCGCTGGTGCCGTGGTAGATGGGCAGCTCCACACCGATCTTTTCAATGGTGATGTAGCCCATAATGCCGGTGCCGGTCACATCCAGCGTGCTTTCGTAGGTGGGAAAGCGCTGCGGGAAATACAAAGCGTCCGGATCGGCGGCGATCTGCGCATTGAACGCATCTGCCGCCTCGAAATAGGCGCTGTAGTCGGCATCGGTCAGATTGTCCACGTCCTCGGCATAGGTGGCCACAGCACGGGACTGATGCAGCTGGTTGACGTAATCGCTGAGGGTGGGGTATAACATCACGGATAGACCCACGAAAAAGACGAGGATCAGGATGATGGTGCTTTTGTTCTTTTTCATGGGCTACTCCCTAATGTTATAAGGATAGGAGCGGGGGCCTTGCGGCCCCTTTGCTCCGGGTTCTTGGGGGAAATGGAGCTTACTTGTTCTCCATGCGCTTCTTGGTGACCAGCAGAACGATGGCCGCAACCATCAGGCCGCCGCCGACCACATAGAAGATGGTAGTGCCGATGCCGCCGGTGGAGGGCAGGGTAATGCCGCCGGCTTTTTTGTTGATGATGGTGGTGGACAGGTTACCGGACAGAGAAACATGGTTTACGTCGTGCGTTGCAGAAATGACGATTTCTTTATCGGCACAGGCATTGTAATCGTCAGGAGTTTTGGTCTCTCTCAGGTAGTTGGTGCCAGCGTCCAGACCCTTGACATTGAACTGACCATGTTCGTCAGAGAACATCTCATCGCCAGCATCCGTTCCAAAGTAGGGGGAGTAAGTGCCGTCAGTAATATTCTTCTTGAGCTTGATCTCCTGTTCCTTAGTGCAATCTTTACCGCTGTACAGACGGAAGCCGGCGCCCGCCAACTCGTTGCCCGGGGTATCATCATCGCGATACTTGGTGTTGTTCAGCTGGTAGGTGTACACACGGACTTCGCTTTCGGGAGTATGATCAAGGGATGTGCTGATTCTGGGATTGTTGGAATACTCGAGATAAACACTATTCTTGTTATCAGTACCACCGCCTACAGTATTGACATAGGCCTTTTCGTTCAGGTGTGCAGTATAGGTGACCGTAATAGTCGCGCCTTTATTCAAATCTGGTACACAGGTCTTGACATCATCAATGCTCAGTTTGAAGGAGGACTGAGGATTGTTCAGGTCAAGTGTATAGTTATTGATCACTTGTGGAGTACTGCCATCGCCATTTGTGATTTCCACCGTATCCAATTTGTCAAAGGTAATGCCGTCAGACAGAGTATCAGTGAAGCAAACAGCGTACTCTTTATAGTAATCGTAAGCACGGCCATTGTTTTCGCTTGCGGGCAACTTAGCGATCAGCCTGAACTGGAACGGTTCGTTGATTGCATGGTCAGCGGAACTACCCCAACCACCAGTAGAGCCAATGTCGTTGTTGTCGTAGACTTCCTTCTCAACAGTGGGCTTTACAACCTTATGATTAACTAGAACGACATAGGGTGTTTGGGGAACATTCAGCAGGAAGAAGGAATTGTAGGCATGATAGAAATCGTCATCGCTAAAGGTGCTAGTATCAACGATCAGATAATAACCTGACTTTGGAATGTTGATGCCACCGGTGTGATCTGTAGCGACGGGTGTCGGGTTTGCGTTTGCATCCGGGTAGAGATAGTGGCATACAACGCGCGCAAAAGCGATGCTGTTATCATCGGAATCATGCCATTTGCTGATAACCGCAAGAACGTCCTGAGCAGTGGCAGCAGTTTCAAACTTTTCGCCGATGGTAGGATCGTTCTTCAAGTTGGCCAGAAAAATATCAGATTCAGTGATGTTTTGGCCCCAATTAACGTCGGAAAGCGTCTCATTGTCCTTACTAATAACACCCTCGAAGATCTGGAAAGCGCCGTAATCGTGTTTTGTGTTGAGGTCCTCCTTAGTCTCCCCAGGGTTGTATGCAAACGCGGGGATCGCCATGGCGCACACCATGGCAACTGCCAGCAGTGCGGCCAGCAGCTTTTTGATTGCTTTCTTCATCATGATTTGCGAAAATCTCCTTTCAAGTTTTTCTGATTCCTATTTTCAGGGTCTGCTTCCGGCGCAGAATCAATTTTGCCGCCGTGTCAGGAAGGATGCAGGTTTTTTAACGTGCCCTCCTTTCGCGTCTGCGCTTTCTGCAAACCCCGCACACCAGAGCGGCAAGCATCAGTGCGCCGCCGCCTGCTGTATACAGTTTGGTACCGGCCCCGCCGGTAGAGGGAAGTTCGTAGTCGGACGGATCGGCCTGACTGGTGATCACAAGGCTGTCGGTTTTTACCGACTTTTCGGCATCATCGCTGATGGGCGTGTCCAGAATCCTGATGTTATTGATTACTTCACCGTCAACAGCCGTTTTGCCAAAGTCCTTCAGCTTGACGGTGTAGCGGATATCATAGGTGCCTGCGGCAATGGGGGAACCGGCAGAACCCAAGGTGATCTTGCGCTCACCATTATCATCTTCCCAAGTGATGCGGAGCGTTGTATCGTCTTCTTTCATGCTGAGCTGGAGCGAGTCTTCGACATATTCGGCGGTTACGCCGGTGGGCAGGGTCATGCTGTCCGCAAGCGTCAGCGGGCCGGCCTGTTCGTTCTGGACCACAAGCGTAACAGTGTAATCCAAGTAGGCATCATTGCCATCGCAGCGCGGGTCCTTCACGCTCTGGTTAAGGTCATAGTTCTTATCGTCTTTTTGATCCTCATCGGGGGTTTTATCCGGGTTGATGGTGATATCAAGGGCGTAATCTTTGTTGACCTCGATCTGATTAAAGCCGCTGCTGGTGACCTCGCTCTGGTTCCACTGGAAATTGAAGGAAACGTTGCTGGTGACCTTGGCATCGGAAGTATCCGCGCCTGCGGCTGCCTCCTCTTTCTGCTGGATATAGTTTTGGTCGTACCGCAGCACGGCGTACCAGCAGCCGTCATTCCCCTTGAGCAGCTGGTAGCTGCCGCAGGTGTCATAATTGCCGGTATCTTCCAGTTTGCCGGAGATAAGCTCATCGTTCAGCACATCAAAGCTCTTGGGCAGCTTAACATGGACACAGTAGTCGTTTTCCTGGATCGCTTGGGCCGGGATATCTGTGACGGTAAGGCTGCTGTGCAGAAGCTCCGAAATGGTGGTGACGTTGGTATCCTCGTATTCAGTGCCATTCTTGCGCTGCACCGTCAGAGCAGTGAGGTAATCCAGTGCATCCAGACCTTTGATGGTGGTAATGGCATCTGCGTCATCTTCAACTTTGTAATCCGGCGTAGCAACGCCATAATCGGCCTGCTGCGCATTTGCCACAGACACCAGCGTTGTTACCTGCGAAGCATTCAGCGTGACTTTAGCCACCTTGCCATCCACATCGCCGGAGATCACGGTCAGGGTGCCGAAATCTTCGTCCACATCGCTCACGATGCCAACGGTGCTGGTATCCACGGTGTATTCCTCAATGTGGGGCGCGGTGTCGGTGGTGGCCGCAGCATCCATGGAGAGCAGGGCAATGTCGGCATCGGCGGAATCATCCTGCACCTGCAACGGCTGGCTTTCCGCGGCCACGGCCTTGGTCACGGTGCCATTGTAAATGACGATATCACCGGGCATTGCGGCATCAGACGGCAGATCACCGTCAAAATCCATGGCATAGCCGCTGCCGGTCTCTTCGTTGTACAGCGCGCTGCGCAGCTGGCTGTGCAAAGACAGCACGCTGGAAACCTGTGGGATCGCGCTCTGGGGGATATCGGCATATTTCAGGCAGTAGGAAAGGAACATCACGTCCCATGGGCCGTAGTCGTTGCCGTAGTCGTTGCCATAGCGGGTGTAGTGGCGCACGGTCTCGCCGTCGGCATCGTCCAGCTGGAAGTTGCGCTCGCTCTGCTCATAGCCCAGCTGGCTCTCGGCTACGGCCAGCAGGTCGTCGGCCCAGTTGCCGCTCAGCGTGGTGCCGGTCTGTGCCAGCCATTCGTCCTCGTCCTGCGTGCCGTCCAGCGGGTCGGACAGGCAGTTCACCGTGTGGTGATGCTCCGGCAGGCCGCAGACCAGCACTTCCTCGTAGCAGGCATCGGTGTGGTGGTGCACCGGGGTCTCGGTCACAGGATCGACCACCACGGGCTTTGCGGCCACTGGCTCCTCAAACAGGGCCACCGGGTCATAATCGGGGTTCACTTCTTCTACAAGCTCGCCCTCTTCCAGACCGCACACCAGCTCATAGGTGGTGGTGTAGCAGCTGTCGTCGTGGGTGTGCTCGAATTTATCGCAGATGAAGGTGACACCATCCTCATCAAAACAGCTGTCGTCGTGGGTGTGCTCTTCTTCCAGGCAGGTCAGCTCCCGCACTTCCTGGTAGCAGTCGTCGGTGTGCTCATGGGGCACAAAGATGTACTCCGGCTCTGCGGAATAGGCTGCAATGCCGGGATCATCCGCATCCACGCCAAACGCATCATCATCCATGTCGAATGTATCATCAAAAGACATGCCGTCGTCCGTCATGGTGGCGTTCCAGTCCTCCGGTTCGCCTTCCTCATAGCCGCACACCAGCTGCTTTTCATAGCAGGCAGCGGTGTGCTCGTGCTCCAACTCGCCGCACAGATATTCGGCCGTTTTGGCAATGCCCACGCCGTGCAGCTGCCAGTTCACGAACAGGCTGGTGGTAAGCGCCAGTGCCAGCAGCAGCGCAGTATAGCGTCTGGCGCGCTGGTGGTTCCGACGGAACTTTTTCTGATATTCTTTCACAATATCCCGCATGATTCCTAAACCTCCTTAGTGGATCAACGAGAAGTTGGACAAGGGCCATACCCGCAAAAAAACCTTGCCCACGATCTGACTTTTTTCCACACAGCCGATCACACTGCTGCGGCTGTCAATGGAGGTGGCCCGATGGTCACCCAGTACGAAATACCGGTTTTCCGGCACCTGATAGGGAAATTTGATGTCGCATTCGCCCAGAGCCAGTTCATCTACATAGGGCTCATCCAGCGTCTGGCCGTTCACAGTGACCACACCGTCCTCGTCCAGTTCGATCACATCACCGGGCAGGCCGATGATGCGCTTGAGCAGAAGCTTGTTCTGCCAGTAAAATCCGCAAAGGTCGCCGGTCTTCATGTCGCTGCCCTTGACCAGCAGAATGATGTCCCGGTCCTGCAGAGTGGGGTTCATGCTGTCGCCGGAGACCTGCAGCACCGGCAGAAACAGGGTGGCCAGCAGCACGGCAACGGCCGCGACCACCAGCAGCGTGTAGACCGTGCTGCGCAGCACCCGCATATAACGGCTGCGGTAGGCCAGACGTTCGCGCTCTGCTTCCACCTCTGCTGTGGATGGAATGGGCGTGAACCTGATCTTTTGCTCTTTCATTTGGCACGCTCCTCCGGCAGGAATTCCGTGCTGTGATAGCCGTCCAGCAGTTCGCTGGCCCGGCGGTCAAAAGCGGCCCGGCGCTGCTGGATCTCCTGCTGCGTCCGGGCAAGCATTGCCTTGCAGTCCGCTTCGGTCTGGGCGCGCTTGCGTGCGGCGGCTTCCGTTTCCGCGTCGCACTGCTGCTGGGTGCGGGCCTTCAGGTTCGCAGCCTCGGTCTGTGCCTGTGCAAGGATCTGCTGGGCTTCGGCTTCCGCCTGAGCGCGCAGAGCGCTGGCAGCGGCATCGGTGTTTTTGTTTGCTGCGAGCACCGATGCAACGTATTCATCAGCCGCAGCCTGCGCCGCTTCAAACACCTTGTTCAGCTCCAGTGCAGCCTGCGCAATGGAACCTGCGTTTTCAATATGGATCTGCCGTTCCTGCAGCTGGGCAGACAGGGCAGCGTTTTCTGCCCGGAGCTGGTCCTCGCTCTGCTTGAGCGCCAGAATGATCTCGACTAATTCGGTGCGGCGCATGTGCCGCAGTTCACGGTCTGGCATAATGATCGATTTCTCCCGCAAAAAGTGGTCGGATTAGGCGAACGAAAACTTTCGACAAATACGAAAATTTTCGCACCACAAAACCACATTTGATATATCAGCTTTCGGCGTGAAAGCGCCAGTTTGATGAATGACCTTCCACCTTATATGTTAGCACAGTATGCGTAACAAAAGCGTAACAAAAATGCCTTTTCCGTGCATTTTTTTGCCAAAGCCAAAGAAAAATTGTTTCTTTTGATGTAAACGATTAAAATGCGTTAAAAACAAAAAGAACTGTCCCCACAACGGAGACAGTTCTTGAAAAACAGATGAAAATAGAAGCCGGATCAGAAGCTCTTCAGCAGATCGCCCAGAGTCAGGAAGGACTGGTAGATCACGTTGACATTGTTGATGATGGAGCTTGCACCGGAGAAGATGCGGGCAATGGCGTTGAACACCTTACCGACATTCAGGAAGCTGTTGTAAGCGTCGCTGGCACCACCGTCCAGATAGACCATTTCCTCTTCGCTGATGGAGGCATAGTTTGCAGGCAGTTTCATAGTAGACATGGAGATTTTCCTTTCTATTGATAAAATTGATACAGTGTGTGGAAAGACTTAAATAAAGGCAGCCACGGCCAGCGTGGTGATCAGAGCACCGGCTACCGTCAGAACGCTCAAAATCGGGCCGTCATCGTATTCCTGCGCGGTCTGTTCCGGCTGAGCGGGCGTGGATGTGCTGGTGGAAGTGGTGGCATTTTTCACGGTCCAGTGTGCGTACACAGTGGTATCACCGGTAAACACCGTAGAGGTGCTGATTTTTGTGCCGCCCACCGGCTCGGTATACCAGCCGTCAAAGGTGTAGCCTTCCAGCGTAGGCTGCGCGGGCAGGGCACTGAGTTTGCCGCTCAGATTGGTGGTGACTGCCACAGCGGAGCTGCTGCCGCCCATGGCATCCAAACCAATGGTGTAGACCTGCGAATCCTTGTCTTCTGCGGCAAAGGCAGAGGGCAGTGCACAGCAGAGCAGTGCAGCGCTGAGCAGACCGAGGACCAGCATTTTCAAGATCTTTTTCATATGACTCCTCGCTTTCCTGACAAATTGGGATGTGGTGCCTGCCGGGAACGGAAACACCAGAACAGACCTCGATGTCCCCGCCATGAGGCAGTAGACGAAAAAGCCGGGAAGAGGAGGTTTATTCAATCCTATATTTACCACATATAGTGTAACAAAAGCGCAACAAAATGGGCGTATTTTGTTGTTATGATGAAAAAAATTGGTTTTTCACAAATTGCAGGCTGCAAAAGGCGGCACAGAGCCGCCGCAAAAGCGGAAAAGTGGAACCTTCCCCTTGTGGAAAAACAAAGAATATGGTATAATATCTTGCACGATGCGCCATCGCCAAGCGGTAAGGCAGGGGACTTTGACTCCCCCATCGTAGGTTCGACTCCTGCTGGCGCAACCAAAAGCCCCGTCATCCTGAAAAGGCTGACGGGGCTTTTTGCATCACTTTTCCACAAAATGCGGCTGAACGGTGCAAAGCTCAGCGGCGGCGGATCTTTCTGGTGGGCTTGCGGCGGTTCCAGTTGTTCAAAAGGACCCACGCAAAGTAGATGATGATGGAAATAATACTCAGTGTTATTACAACTTTGAGATACAGACTGCCTAAGAATTCCTGAAAACGCGCCACAGTGAACAGCAGCGGGTTGCGGCTGACATCCTGCCCGGCGATCAGGTCCACCACGCCAATGGTCTCACCGGCAAGCTTCAGCTCCACGGTACCCACCACATCGCCCTGCTGGACAGGGGCACACACGGAATCCGGCAGGTGGAAATATTTCTGGGTCACGCTGCCGTCGCCGGTGGAGGGCAGCAGGGTCATCATGCTGTCGGCGGGATACAGCTGCAGGGAGCTGGTATCGGAGGAATACTTCACCGGGATCTCGGCCAGCGTAAGGTCGGTGTCCAGCGCGGCCTGAATGGAAAAGCTGTCGAACACCCAGTCCATCAGCTTCACGGTCTCGCACAGGGCCGGGCGACGGTTGGCGTAGCCGAAATCGTCGCAGGTGTCCGGGCTTTGCATCACGCAGAAAATATAGGTGGCACCATCCTTATTGGCCCATGAAACATAGCTCTGATTGCCACTGTCGCTTTTGAATGCGGTCACATCGCACATGCCGCCCTGCATGGCGCTGCGGTAGTATTTGCCGCCGCTGGATTTGCTCAGCGCGGCGTTCTGGCTGACCAGAACAGACGAAGAACGGTGTTTTTCTTTGGCGGGCATGGTAAAGCTGGGCGCACCGGAAACCTCCACAAAGGCATCAAAACTCATCAGATAGCGCAGGATCAGGTACATATCCACGGCACAGGTCACGTTGCCGCTGTCGATGCCGCAGGCATCCGTCCAGGTGCTGCCGGTGGTGCCGATGCGCTGGGACAGGGTGTTCATCTGGTTCACCCAGCCCGCGAGGTCGCCGCCAGAAAGGGCATAGGCAAGGCCCATGGCGGCTTCGTTGGCGTTGCGGGTCAGCATGGCGTACATGGCTTCGCGGTAGGTAAAGGTCTCGTTGGAGCGCATATCGGCGTTGTTGGTGTTATAAACGTAATCCGAGATGGCAAAGGGCATCTGGAAGGTGTCGTCCAGATGGTCGGCATAGTTGGTCAGCAGCAGGGCAATGGTCATGTACTTTGTCAGACCACCGGCGGATACCTGCTTTGTGCTGTCCTTATCATAGACGATGATATTGGTATCGGTGTTGACGATATAGGCACTCTGTGCCTGCACCTGATAGACCGGGGTGGGGTCGAACATAGCCCCGGTGGGCAGCACAAGGCAGCTGAACAGGACAGCGAACGACAAAACCAGCGCAAAAATACGTTTCATGTGGACAATTCCTTTAAAAAGCGATAATATAAAACAACAGGCAGCACGGCACAAGCGCCGTGCGCCGGGTAAGAACGAGATCACAGCGGAAGGCTGTATTCTTTATAATAACAGGTTTGGCGGGGTGTGACAAGGCTTATTGTGCCGATTTCACATCCGGTCAGGGAGGACAGGAATGGTATATCTGACAGGGGACACCCACGGCGACATCGACCGCTTCAAGCACGGCAAGCTGCGCTGGCTGGGCAAACGGGATACCGTGGTGGTACTGGGCGACTTTGGCTTTGTGTGGGACGGCAGCAAGGAGGAACAGAAAAAGCTGGATTGGCTGCGCAAGCGCCCGTATACCCTGCTGTTTCTGGACGGCAGCCACGAAAACTACGACCTTTTAAAGCAGTATCCCACCGAGGAACGCTTTGGCGGCAAGGTGCAGGCACTGGGCGGCAATGTGTACCATGTGTGCCGCGGCAGCGTGCTGGAATTGGAGAATAAAAAATACCTGTGCTTTGGCGGTGCGGAAAGCCAGGATGTGGAGGATCGGGAACCCGGCGTGAACTGGTGGAGGGAAGAAATGCCTTCGGAGGAGGAATACGCCTTTTGTGAGGAGAACCTTGCAGCGTGCGATTACAAAGTGGATTATGTGCTGACCCACGATGCGCCAAGCAGATTTTTGGATTTTACCGCCCTTGCCAGCGGCGAGACCAACCAGCTGCACAGCTTTCTGGATAAAATTTTGTTGAAGCTGACCTACGACAAGTGGTTTTTTGGCTGCTACCATAAGGATACCCAGCTTTCCACCAAAAGCCGCTGCGTGTTCTGCGATGTGATAAGCATGGGCGAACGGCACGCAAAGCGTTCCGTTCGATAACGGGGGCCGCTGCACCAGCCGTGCAGCGGCTTTTGCATTTGCTGTTGCTTGTGCGCAAAAAATCTCCGGATCAGTTCATGACTCCGGCTTTCTCGAACATCTGCTGCACCTGCTGTTCCAGCAGTGCGTGCTCCGGCGCTTCCAGCAGCGGGTCGTCGGCCAGCATGGCAACGGCTTCCGCCTGCGCAGCGTGCAGGGTGCGGGTGTCGTTCATCAGGTCGGCGATCTGCAGGGTGGGCAGGCCGTGCTGGCGGCTGCCGAAAAAGTCGCCGGGGCCGCGGGTCTCCAGATCGTACTGCGCCACCGCAAAGCCGTCCGTGGTGCTGCACAAAAATTTCAGCCGCTTTTGTACGTTTTCGCTTTGGTTGTCGCTGACAAGAAAGCACCAGCTCTCCGCTGCACCGCGTCCCACGCGGCCGCGCAGCTGATGCAGGGCGCTCAGACCGTAGCGCTCTGCGTTTTCAATCACCATTACGCTGGCATTGGGCACATCCACACCCACCTCAATGACGGTGGTGGACACCAGTGCGTCCAGCCGTCCGGCTTTGAAGTCCTCCATCACGGCAGCTTTCTCCTTGGGTTTGAGCTTGCCGTGCATCAGGCCTACCCGGCGCTCCGGCAGCAGGGCTTTGGCAATGCCCTCGTAGTAGCTCTTAACGGCGTTCAGCCCGCCATCCGGTGTGTCCTCGATGGCGGGGCAGACCAGATACACCTGCCGCCCGCGCCCGATCTCCTGATCGAGAAAATGGTAGAGGTCGTGCCGCTTTTTGCCGGTGATGCAGCGGGTCTTGACCGGTGTGCGGCCCGGCGGCAGCTCGTCCAGAATGGAGATGTCCAAATCGCCGTAGATGAGCAGGCCCAGCGTGCGGGGAATGGGCGTTGCGCTCATCACCAGCAGGTGCGGATTCGCGGCCTTTTCGGCCAGCATTCCGCG
>ULNL01010041.1_pt1 | contig 11607 bp, 10 predicted proteins | sample 1951901 | NCBI WGS metagenome assembly ULNL01 (sample SAMEA4835575, study PRJEB28245) | human gut metagenome | biome: gut microbiome; material: fecal sample | place: Denmark | collected 2008
CAGTTCATAGACTTTAGGTCCACTGATTACAGGACTTGAAATGATTATATTGTTATTCGCACCTAGTAAATCTTTATGATAATATGTACTATAATTGTCCCAATCGTATATTGCATTAACTGTCTGTTTGCCAATTTGTAAACCACAAGCAAGCTCATATCCAATCTGCTTGTATGCTTTTAAACGCTTAGCATACATATTATCAAACATTGGTATATGATTATCTACATAATCATATATTATTACATTTTCTTTATCAGCATAATCACGATTCAATCGACCGGCATACTGTTCAACAACTCCTCGAAATGATACAGGTGTTGCCATAAAAAGTGTATCCAGTCTTGGAAAATCAAAACCCTCTCCTACAAGTGAACCTGTAGCTATTAATATCAGAGACTCCGCCTTATCAACCTGATGCATCTGTTCCAAAATCTTCTTATGTTCTTTCTTTGAGTTGTTGCCTGTCATTAAGAATACATGGTCTGCATAATCTTTCAATCGCTCGTACAGTCTCTCTGAATGATCCTTGTATCGGGATAAAACAACTGGAGTGCGACCTGCTGATACACAATTCTTAATATCCTCAATAATCTGTTCATCCCTTATATCATTATTGTGAATAATATCATATGCTTCATTTGGATGCATCTTACCATTAATCACTCCTCTTGGAGGTACAGTTCGGATAAAACGCGGATATACAAGATGTTGTATCCCCTGCTCCGTAGCCTTTTCCTTTGCTGTGTAACTATATCTTATAGGTCCTATCAGCATATAATTGATTTTTTCAAGTCCATCTCCTCTTTTCGGAGTTGCTGTCACACCATATACATACCTTGCTTTTACTTCTTTTAGCACATTTGCTATTGTTTCAGAGGCACAATGATGACACTCATCAATTAGTACAAGTCCATAATGGTTCAACAACTTATGATACTCACCCTTTTTGCACAATGAGCCTGCCATTGCAATATCTATGATTCCAGTCATTGAATCATGTGCTCCCTGTAATGTTCCAATCAGACTTTTTCTAGTTCTTAATCTTCCAGTTTTCGTTTTGTACTGTGGTAGTTCTTCATCTATAATTAAAAATTTGTTTAGAGCATCTTTCCATTGTTCTATAAGTGCAGATGATTCAAGCAGAATCAGAGTATTCACTTTCTTTTCTGTAATTACTGCACTGCATACAACTGTTTTTCCAAACGCTGTTGCAGCATGAAGTATTCCATTATCATGCTTAGTCAGTTCCTTTAACGCCTTGTTCTGTTCAGGTCGTAGTTCTCCATTGAATTCTACATTAATATTTCTTCCCTGCTGCCTCTCATCATCAATAGTATATTCAATTCCTACCTTATCAATATTTGCTATTAATTCATCCTGTAATCCTCTTGGAATCTGTATGTATCCACCAAGATGGTCTTTTCCAAGATAAATCCACCTCGAAGTATCATAATTAGATGTTCCAATCGCACGATTTTTATAAAATACTGGGTTACTAAAGGCTGCCATTCTGCGAATCTTATTCTGCATCGCAGGCTTAAGATTCGTGCTGTCGACATATATACCATTTGATAATGTGATATCCATTTTCCCATCAACATCTGATTTTGCAAAATTTTTCATTCTATCCCATGGCTTTTCCCTATTTTCTTCATCACTGGATGCTTCAAGGTCATCCGCTGTAAATATCCATTCCCTTATCTTATTCTCCAGAAATTCTTCTGAAAGCTTAGGTTTACTTAATAAAGCATTCCATTGGTCAGGATAAGCATTCCAGTTACTATCTACAAATGCACTATTGCCATCTTTCAACGTCCTTTCCTGTAATGGCAATGCAATCAGGTTTCCTATTGCCACATTTTCTAAGGAATACTGTGCTGGCAACATTCTATCATAATAATTGAATGACTTTAGATTCACCTGCTCTGCACCTTTATCTAAAAGTGCAAAGCCAAATTTACGAACCAATGCCGCCGATATTGGCTTGTCAAAGAATATCCATATATGTGCACCTTTTCCTGAACGAGAACGTTCTACCAAAGGTTCTATCCCATTTAATGTGCAGATATCTCTCATAGCTTCGACTTCTTCAATCCATGTATCATCTGTATTTGCAAAGTCCCTTTTTTCTGCATTCTTCTCATGATTATCAAAGTCAAACACCAGAAATCTACATGTTCCATCACTAAATAATGGATACACACCAATTACATCTTTTGCAACATAGGAGTTTCCCCTCAAATGCATCAATATGGTTGATAAGTCTAATCTTGTATATGAACAGTATTTGCAATCCTTACAATCTATATGTGTATTTAATTTCCTATGGCAATTATCTGACCAGAAATTATCACACTGCGGATAATATGCCGCCTCTCCGTTTTTATTTACATTTCTTTTCGCATATACATCAAGAATTTCTTTTATTTCTTTTGTGCCAAAAATCTGATTTTTCTCTATTTCATCATACACCTTAAGAATATTTGCTTTCGAAGGTTCATTATATTTTTGTTGCTCAACCGCCGATTTTTTATCGTCAATCGCCGACTTTTGGTAATCAATCAACGACTTATTGACTGCAACAGCCAATTTTTTTAATAAATCAGCGGTTTTTTCAACAATAGTTTTTCCAACTTTTGAATTATAAATAACCGCTTGCAACATAAAAGCATTTGTATGATAAACCGGATCTTTTAATCCCACCTGCTCCAACTCATTACACATACGATTGACACCTTCTCCAAATTCTTTTACAAATTTATAATTCTTTAAAAACTCTGCAATCTTAGGATTTCTGGAAAAATGTGTGAAACGTATATTGTCTGCCCTTACAAGTCCCGAAAGTTTCCCAGGACTTTCAACTACTATATAGTCATCAAACATTTTTATCTGAATATCTGTACCGGTAATACTATAAGCTCGATGAGTAACAGCATTTACAATCAATTCCTGTCTGACAAACTTAGGATATTCCGCATCTGTAACAAATGTTCCATCTGGTCCAAGATATGTTTTTTCTTTTACCTGCGTATCCAAATATGCAATTGCCTCATTTATCATGTTAAGCAGTGTTCCTTCAAAGATGACATCCTTAATTACATTCATCTCTGTTCCAAATTTTTCTTCTGTTCCCTCATAACGTATAAAACGAATCCTTGCACGAGGAAAGAAATTTTGAGGATTCTTTCCAAATAACAAAATTGCAGCGGTACTAATTTGAATCTCGCCATCTTTTTCTTTTATGAACCCTCTGTTTTCTTTAAGATATTCCAATGGACTTTTCCCATAATCAATCTTATCTGTATATTCTTTTACAAAGTCCATATCTATATCATCTATCGTAGCATCAGGCACAGCCTTATCTTCAAAGTACCGTTCTCCCTTATCATAATTAAGCTGAAGACGTTCCTCAAATGTCTACAATTTAGATTTATCACCAACTCTTAAGAATACATCATCTGCCTAATTTGCATGCACTTGTGGACTTGCATCAATATGTATTACAAGTACATGATTCTCTCTTCCCTTTTCATCAACACACGGAACTTTTTCTATTCCAACTTTAATAGTTTCGCTCCTTTAGTTAAATCGCCAGAATAATATCTTCGAGATTTATTATCAAATCCGCTAATTCTATTTCTGTTCCACCTGTAGGAGTAAATTTTAAATCTGCATACACAAGTTCTTTATAAAAATAATTTTCCGAAAAAGAACTCAACAGTTTTTCTGAATTTGTCACTTATCCACCACCTATCTATTATTGGCAAGCCATCATCTATCAGCATTTCATATTTAGCAATAATAAGGCTGGAATTTTTCAATCCACAGGCTTAATATATCTTCTTCTTTTAGTTGTTCCAATACAAGCCAATAACTCCTTATTCACTAATTCGTTTAATAATTGTCTTGTCCTTGAACCTTTTAATCCTATCTTTTCTGCCACCTGTTCCGCACTATATTCAACACCAGCCTCCATAATTGCTAAAATCTGCTGATGTCTTTCTGATAACATCATTCCTTCCCTGTTTTTTTAATCTGCTGATTTTTCTGCTGATTCTGCTGATTTATCATCAGATTCCTTTTCCATCTTCATCACAAGTGTCACCTGATCGAGATTTGTATCGTAAACGCTCTATAGCAAGGTAGAGGAACAGGTACTTGCTATGGAGCGTTTACCTTGAAACAGCGTTCATACAATATATAAGCCCTGAAAAAAGAAACCATATAATAATATCCTTGATATAAATATTTTCCCAAATGGATGAACGATAAAATATCATCGTGATAGCAAGAACATATAGCAGTATTATTTCCCATAATATTCTTAACTTCTTATCAAAAAAAATTACTATTACCTTCCAAAAACTTTTTCTTATTTCCTTGTGACACATTATATATACTAGAAAAAGTAATCCCCAAATTAATGTCGCCCATTCCCTTGTTGACAAAATTGACATAATATTTATCTCCTTCTGCCTATTCTATCTCCATTACTCCACTCACAAATAGAGCCAAAGTATAGCCATTCGATAAAACAAATGCCGGAAACCCACATAAATACAAGTTTTCGGCATTTCTGTCTGTTATTCAAACTCCCTGCGAGCATAACATATTCATTGAATTCCAGGTTATATTTTGCAGATTTTCTTATTTATAATACCCATATTCCATGCCATATCCTCGTTTTTCAGATAAACGGGTATCATGAATATTTCTCCTTAATTACTCTACCTGCATGCTGCTAACACTATGGAATTATACTCCCCATAGAAGTATTTAATTCTACTGTTACAAAACAAAACCTTCATTTAAACAATAAATATATAAACTGTTCCCCATATTATTTCTGCCATTTCTATTCTTTACGAAATAAACATTCCAAATGTTCTAAAGCGTAATATTGTTTTAGCTGCAAAAGCATATCATCATAATTTTTCGTATATCAACTTTATAATCTCTTGGTTATAATTCGAAGATAATTTTTTCTTCACTTGAATTAAAGTTTTTTCATATCCACCTTTATCTATAATACATCTCAAAACAGTTTTTTCACATTCCGCAAACTTTACAGTAACAATATCAAGCAGTTCTTCTTCTGTAGTTTTCGTAATTACTCCCTCACCCCAACGCTTATGCCAGATATGCTGTCCTATATGAATTGCTTCTTGCTCTCTACTCCCTTCGTACCGTTCAACCATATATTCCACAAATGCTTTAAGAATATAAATATAATCATCAAAATTATATTCTATTTCTTTAAAACATCTATTTTTCCACTCTACAGAACTTCCTTTTTTTCAAACAAGTCATTTATTTCCGAACGGATGTACGTTATCCCCGGTGTAATAAAATAAGTAAACTCTATAGGAAAAATAAAACTTTTATGTCCTTTCCAATACTTATCTTTTCCTATCTGAATATGTAACAGCAGCCCCGCTCATAATGCTTTTTACTTTATACCCCCTTCTATAATAACGTTCCCTTTCTCTGTCGGCCTGCTCTTTTGACCTTGCGTATTCCACAATCCCCTCTACCTCACTTTTACCGAGGTAATCTTTTAAATATTCGAAATTTGTTTCTTTCTCCTCCAGCTCCTCTATTCTGTCTTGCTGATCTCTGTTTTTCTCCCGTAGATATCCCATTTGCGATTCCAGCGTATCTACCCGGTCTGTCAACTTTTTCACCGTCTCTGCAAGCTGTACACTTTTGATCGTCAGGTTCTTTACCAACTCTTTCAGTTTTTCCAGCAGCGGCAACGCCTTCTTGTCCCGATAGCCCTTGGCACTCATTAAAGCTCCCGGCTCCGGAAGCTGCCACCGCAATTCTTCATCATAAGCATGGATATTTCGTTCCATGACCTCTTTCGATTCCACCATTTTATCCAGTTCCCGTTGCAGCTTCTTCTGCTGTTTCTCCAATTCCTCATTGTCTGACAGCAACTTATTTCTGGTTTCCTTTAATGCTTCTGTATCGGAATGAAGTTCTTCACTGGTAGCAAATAGCTCGTCTATTTCATCCTCTAATCGCTCCTTTCTTTCACGTGTACGTTCTATCCGTTCTCTTGCTTCGTCCTGCCTATCATAGATGTCCAGCAGGTTCTCCCTGCTCGACGTAATCGTCTGCTGCAGCTCCCATAATTCTTTCTCCCGTTCCTGTTTTTTATAATTCAGTACCGATAAATGCTTGTTATGAGTTCCGAGCTGTTTCCACCGCACTCCGTACTGCTCCATGACCAGAGCAAGCTCCTGCTTCTCTGATTCTATCCACTGGTTCCACTCTGTATCACCCCGTGTCCCACCACGGAATCCCTGCTCCGCCAGTGCGCCTTTCAGCGATACTCTGGTGTCAAGGCCACGCTTGCTGTTACGGATAAAGGGAACGAAATCTATGTGGACATGCGGCGTCTCCTCGTCCATGTGCAGGTGTGCCGAAAATACATAAAGGTTTGGATTCCGCTCCTGAAAATCCTGCATGAAATCTACCAAAATTTCCTTTGCAAATTGCCCCTCCTCGCTTTTCACATTGGTATCGTCCTTATTTCCAATCAAAAAAATGACCTCATGGAACAGCTTTTCCTGCTTGCTCTGCCGGATTTTTTCATAATAGCTGTCTATCTTTCTATCACTCCGTTTCTGCTTTGCGTTGTACCGTTCCAGGGCTTCGTCGAAAAGTTCATGGTATACTTTTTTGATACTCTTATGGCAAAATTTCACATTGTTGACACTCCGCTCTCTGTCCACATTCTTCGTGCTAAATGCTCTTGTGTTGTGGTTGACCGAGCCTTTCCCCATCATTCCGCTGATTGTTCTCTCCAATAGGCATCTCTCCTTTTATCTGTCTTATAAGCACCGGAAACGGTGCAGGCTTTGTTACTTTCGCCGAAAGTAATGCAAAAGCACTTTTGACAGACACAAGTGTCCATCAAAAGCTGCTGTTGCGCCCTGCCGGTGGCTTTTCCGCCCTTACGGTCGGAGCGGCTTACCGCCGCTATCTGTATTTTCTCCCTGCCACAGATACTTAGCTCCATCCAACATCCAGAGAATCGCCTTTAGCATATCCTCATAGGATTTTCTCAGCTCTATAATTTCATCCGAAGTGCTCTCCGTTTCTCTACTATTAAGCTGTTCTGCCAATTCCGTCAGTCGCTTCTCCATTTCCTGTAATCTATCCACAATCTGGTACACCGTTACTTTTTTTCCTACCACGCATACCTGGTTGTAAATACAGGACCGCACAAAATAGTCTTTTTTCTTCATACCACTTCAAAGATCTTTGCTTCGATTTCTTTCCGCTCTCTTTGCGAAACTCGAAAACTAATAGTTGGATATTTATGTGTGCCGCTCATGCTTCTGTCCCATCCTTAAATTCTTCATTCAGTAATTTTGCCATTTGTGTCTGCTCTGTCGGAAACGTATGTGCATACCGATAGGTAATATCAACGCTTTCATGCCCTACTCTGTTTCCAATAGATACCGCTGAAAATCCCATGCTGATAAGCAGCGAAACATGGGAATGTCTCAAATCGTGGATTCTGATGCGCTTTACACCTGCTTTTTCTGCTCCTCTCGTCATCTCATGGTGCAGATAACTCTTTGTCAGATGAAAAATACGATCTGTCGGAAGAATGCCATACAATTTTCCAATGTACTCTTCCAGCTCCCTACATAAGAAATCCGGCATACTTACACCTCTCCTACTCTTAGGGGGTTTCGGATCTGCAATTACATCTTTCCCTTCCAGCCGCTGATAGGATTTCGCAATTCAAATCAATTTGTTATCAAAATCAATGTCCTGTGGCGTAAGTGCCAGCAATTCACCTACCCGCAGACCACACCAATATAATATTTGAAATGCATGATAGGAATATGGCTTGTCTTTTACCTTCTCAATATATTTCAGATATTCTTCTTTTGTCCAAAAAAGCATTTCCTCTGATTTCCCCTTTCCTAATGGCCCCGCCTTCGCAACTGGATTACTCTTCAACTCATAGAATCGTACCGCATGATTGAACAGCGCACTCAATTCTGACTGCATCGTTTTCAAATATGTTGGTGCATATGGTTTTCCCTTTTCATCACGATGAGATATCTGTTCATTCTGCCACTGAATGATATCTTTCGGATGAATATCACGCATTTTCTTATCTTTGAAATAAGGCAATAGCTTTGTTCTTATAATGTGCTCCTTTGTCAGCCACGTATTTTGTTTCAACTTTGGCTTCATATCTCTGGTATATGCGTCTACAAAGTCCGAAAAAGTCATATCAAGCTCCGCCGCTTCTTTCATGCGGAAATGTCTCTCCCATTCTGTCGCGTCACACTTGGTTTTGAATCCTCTTTTTACTTTTCGACAATTCTTACCCGTCCAATCATTCTAATGAAATGACACATACCATGTACCACGTTTTTCATCCTTATATGCCGCCACATTCTCTCCCCCTTTCCTGTGACATCCCATAAAATTTTTCTTCATAATATTTTCTGCTTACCCTCCCGGCAATTGTCATAAATCCTTTGGCTTCCAGTTCTTCATTCATTTGTCGCACTAATTTATAGGCAAATGGTTTGGATACTCCTAAATCCTGTGCTACTTCCCCGGCTGTTACAAATAGATTATTTTTCAAACACCCATCTCCGCTTTTAGCTTTTTTGTTAAGTCCCCGCGTTCTCATTATACTTAACATTTTTGTTATTGCAAATAGCTTATTTGTTAAGTTTATCTTTTTTATTAAATTTAGCATTTTTGATAAGTTTCTGTTGTTATATTATTTTCGGTATGATAGAATATAAGAAGTCAAAATTGTATTTCAGAGGGAACTCAACAATACGCTATACAGCAAACATGGAAAGGATCTTTTTTATGGTTTTGGGGGAACGAATTAAACGAATCCGTACCTTTCGTGGATTGACACAACGAGAGTTAGGGCTAAAACTGGGATATGAGGAACGCAGTGCTGACGTTCGTGTGGCTCAATACGAATCTGGCTATCGCGTTCCTAAGAAAGATACTCTTATGGAAATCGCCCAGGTTTTGAATGTCAATTACATTAACTTCATCACCGAAGCTCCCGGCTGCGCCGAGGACATCATGCAGACCTTCTTCTGGCTAGACGAAGACGACCGGAACATCTTTCATCTATTCCAACTTGTCCGCAATCCCGGTAAAACTAATGCTTCTGACGATAAATCCGTCCGTTATAATGACAGTGATGAATGGCCCGCTCATGCTCCTGTTGGGATGTGGATCGATTACGGTCTGGTGAATGAATTTCTAAGGGAATGGTGGCTACGGAAGAAACAACTTAAAAGTGGGGAGATTTCTGAAGACGAATATTTTGAGTGGAAGATTAACTGGCCTGCTGCTAGTAATAGTATTGATGAAAAAAAAGATTCTAAGAAAAATAGTGTTTACCAATAAACAGCATACTTTTAAAACCAAAGCACTTTCATAAGAGGAAGGAGCATAAATAATGGCTAACTTAAATTTATTAGCTTTCAGAGACAATATTGAAGAAGCATTTAAATCTTTAATTCAAAGCGGCAGACCTGATATCCGCGATGAAGAAAACAATGATTTAATTCCAAAACTTTATGTAGATTTATTTGAAAATAATTATATTTTACGCCAAGCATTAGATGAAAATCATGTAATATTTAAAGGCAGAAAAGGAACTGGAAAATCTACAGTGTTTCTTCAAGCTGAAAATATATTAAAACATAACAAAAATAAATTATCCGTATATATAAACCTCCAATCATGCTATGAAGAAATACGAATTTCAAACCTTGATACTCAAGAAGATTTGACACGCTATACCATTTATTATAATTTTTTCAATGAAATTTTAATAAATATTAAAAAAAGTATATCAAAAATTATACCCGATAAAAAACTCGACAAATTATTTCAAGAAATACATGATGGTGAATATATAGATGCTGATTTTTTGCGAAACATGCAAGTAACAACTAATACCGATCGTTCAAATAATCTTTCTCTTAATTACTGTAAAGCTAAAGAATCTCCATCGGAATTTCACGCTTCAGTAAATAAAGAAAAGAAATTTCAATCTGAATTTAAACATGAGAGTCGAGAAATTAGGGTACTTTCTATTAATAAAATTTTAACTAACCTTAAAGAAATATTATCCAAACATCATATCAACAAAGTGTACCTATTTTTAGACGATTTTAGCGAATTAAATTTTGAAAACCAAAAACTAATTATTGATTCCTTAATTTCACCGATCATTACTTCTTATAATGATATGTTTGTGATTAAATTGGCCGCCTATCCATATAGAATCTATCTAGGGAACATTGACTCTTCAAAAATTGTACCTCATTCCTTAGATTTTTATGATGTATTTGAAAAGACATCTACTAACTATACTAAAGTCGAAGATTCTGCCATAAATTATGTAAAACGGACATTAGAAAAGCGCTTATCTGTATATACACACGAGCAAATTCAACTCGACGAACTATTTGATACCGAAAAAAGCAAATTAGACGAATATTTTAAAACTCTCTTTTTTGCTTCTTCGGGAATTCCCAGATGTTTAGGATATATTTTAACATATTGCTTTTTGGGATCAATAAATCAAGGCGAACCGATAACTATACCTAATATTAACAATGCTGCTAAAAAATATTACACAGATAATATTCTGCCTGATTTTTTTAATGATGTTCGCTTTAAGCAATCTTTTTATGATGACAAAAAAATTTTGAACCAATTAGCTCAAAAAAATTTAATGGAACAACTTATCAGTATGGCTAAAAAATTTAAACGAGTTCAAATTGAAATGTATACAAAAAAAGAACCTATTAAACAAATTTATGCAGACACCCTAAAGAAATACAAAATTAGTACCACTTATTGGCTTCCCTCATCGCACTTTTTTGTTGATAAAGACATTGAAAGTATTTTACATACTCTTGAATTATACTTTATTGTTAACAAATTTAATGAGGGGAGTAGCAGAAAACCTGGGAAAAAAATATCGTACTTTGGCTTAAATTATGGTCTTTGCTTAGAAAACAATATAGATTATGGCAAACCAGAATTTCGTCGTTCCTATGATTATTGGCGCCAAGATGAATTTGACTACACAGATATAATTCCTCAAATACTTAGTAATGTAGAAATCCCTATTTGTCAAAAATGTGGATATGAATATAAAGATGATTTAGAATATGAAATGGTAAAAAAATTTAATCGATGTCTAAAGTGTGGGGAAATTGGAAGCGTGCAGGCCGTAAATAATTTTGAAGAACTCTTTAGAGAAAAAATCGAAAGTTGGAAAGAAATCAGTCTGCCTGATTTGTATATCAATATTCTAAGAATCTTATATAATAATCGGCCTAATAAATTATCGGCTCATGAAATTGCTTTAGAAATTGACAAACACCATCTAACCATCACTAATGCAATGAAAAGACTTAGACCTTTAGGTTATGTTTCTTACACAACAACTGACAAACGTTATTATTACATAGAAGAAATTGCCATTTCTAAATTTTTTACAATCGCTTAAATTCAGGTATCAAAAAGGTATCACGCCACATACCAAGAGCCGGGAGCGCCGCTATCTAAGCGGCT
>ULNL01025234.1_pt1 | contig 11588 bp, 8 predicted proteins | sample 1951901 | NCBI WGS metagenome assembly ULNL01 (sample SAMEA4835575, study PRJEB28245) | human gut metagenome | biome: gut microbiome; material: fecal sample | place: Denmark | collected 2008
TACCTGTTTTTTGTGAAATGAGATAACCTGCTATGTTTCAAATGTTAAACGGAAGATTTTTTTTTCGAAAGCTTTTAATTTTTATCGATGGGCGGACGACTTGAAACATATTGACGCTATCTGTTCATTATAGTGACGGTATCTTCATGGGATAGGGTAAACATCCGGATGGGATAGTGACGGTATATTTAACCTTGGAAAAGGACATAAAAAAAGGCTATCTATCCCAGACAGCCAATCTTTTGTTAACCTTAAATCTAATACTATGAAAAACACAGTACAAATATACGGACTTCTGTCGAATTTGCAAATAAAACAAGAAAAAAGAGATGTTTTATAACATTGATTAAATATTTGATTCTTCAATTCTATTTTTATTAAGACTTTCAGCATTTTGAACACTATATTCCCAATATTTATCACATAATTTCAGATAACTGGTCTCGGCACTTTTGCCTCCTAAAGAAATGGCATACATCTTTGTCTGTTTTGCTTTTGCATGTTCTATGGACTGGGATAGCGGTTTATCGACTGGACGCATCTCAAAATCCGATACGGTGATGATGTCTGCTTCCATATATCCTTCTTCGCTGATCTTTCGCAAAGCATGTGTGATGACTGGTTCCATATCTGTGCCACCATGAAAAGATTGGCTTAGAAAATCGACAAGGCGATCGAAACTACTCCCTAAATCGGTTATTTCAATACACTCGATATCATCGGAAAAAAGGATGACGTAACATTTCCGATGTTGTACTTCTGTCAATTCGGCAATGGCAAGTAGAGTAGATTTCGCGATTCTTTCCCGTTCGCCTGCCATAGAACCGGAAGTGTCCAGGCAAACGATGAAAGGGCCTTCAGCTTCTTCGGAAACTTCATTTCCTACTGTTTTCTTATCATTGATGGTTTGCTTCTCGTGCGATTGATAATCGATGACTTGTAGTCTCTTCTCTATGAAACGCTCGAAAAATATGGGTTGCAGGCTCTTTTCCGCCAGATAACAATATTCCAGAGGGAGAAGACTATTCAAATCGTTTCCTTCACAAATGCCTGCAATATCGCTTCGGGTGGCATGAGATATAATTTGTTCCCGGTGAATACCTGCGGTCATTTTGAAACGTTTCCGGCTACTTTGATGTTTCTTGCCTAAGATTTCTACCAGTTCGCGGATAACGGGATTTCGTTTGATCGTTTCTTCGTATTCTAAAATCTGTTCCGCTATCTGTTTATGATTGCGAAGTAGCCAGACGAGGCGTGAGCTACCGCGTACCGGAAGATTTTTGGCTAATGCCAGTTGAATACGGTAGAAATCCTCACAGAGTTGCTCGATATGTTCCATCTGATAGTTGAACTCATTGTTCGAGAGCAGCGTATGCCACTTGTCGAAAAAGAGAGTCCGTAGCGCTTTCCATTCTTTGGAACGCGGGCTGATTGCATCAAAACGTTGGAGGTAGTATTTTACGTTGAGGTCTACCAGGTGATATTTCATGGAGAAGGGGTATGCGCTGTTTTTCAGGAATTGAAGAAACTTTGCGTCCGATGCTTCATTCATTTCATGAAAGTATTCCCATTGCGATGCATAACGGGAGTAGAAATCTTGCAGGGAGGGTTGTGTGTGACGAAAATACAGGTGAATGTCCGCATCCAGTTCTTCGGGGCGGATAATCAGATTGTGTAGTTGTTCGTCATACACATCATAGGCTATTCCCTGCAATTTTTCGTAATAAATGTCTTGCAGGTGTTTGAGCCTAATACTCTCTGTTCTCTTGTTCATGGGCATGAGCGATGATACGAAGTTCGTTCCGGTAATTCTCTATGATATGTGCAGTCTCCCCTAAGATTCGCTTAATCTTGCTTTTTTGCGATGAGCTTAAGAAAAGATGTTCCTTTGTATATGCTGTTTCCCGCTCGGAGATTGTTTTATATTCTACCTCCATTTGGTGAAGTAAATCTATCACTTCCTGCAATGTAAATTCGAACGGAGTGCTGTCGCCCTGCTGTGTTGGCAAAGGTTCGCAATTATCATAACATAGTAGTGGATACTCTTGATTGTTGACGAAAACGGATCGTTTCCCTTTTCGGAGGGAATAAATATTCTTTTGTGCGATATTTCTGTTCTTTACAAAATCATAAGCTTTCAGGATTTTGTTGACCGGACGGAATTTATCCTGCTGAATATAAAACAATCGGTTACTGTCTTTCCTCAAAGACTGGTAGTCCGAAGCAAAGATGAGTAAATTTCCGGCAATGTGGTAACCTTCTATGCGATGATAGAAGGTATCTACTACCTGGATTCCCGGATCGCTAAGTTCCCGTAGGCTGTGTTCGGACTTCATGTTTTCTTTCAGCGTATCCAGTTTCTGTTCCAGTCGTTTTTCTCCCAATAAATATGTATTGATTCCCCGTGCAATCGACTGTTCCACTATGTTTTCGATGATGGGGAGCTGCGAAACTTCATCCCACAGACAGGCACTCATCAGCAAGCAGTCGGAGAAGTGAATTCCCGGAGATTCGTTCAGATAGGCCGAGGTGCGGAGCAGACCTACTATTTTTTTCCAACGGCGGTCGGATATATAGATCGGAGGGGTGTTTTCATCCCGCCCTGTATTATATTGTTCGATTTCTCGTTTGATATTGTGAATCAGCTCGAAGATGGTATAGTGGATACCTACTTTCTCACTTTCAGCTTGTATTTGATTGTATAATTCATCGTCTACCTGGAGTTTTGCCGGGATTTCAGGTTCTACTTCCCGTGTAGAAGAAATCATCTGGTCGAAAGCATATTCCTGTTCAATGCATCCGACAAACTGGCGGATCAGGAAACGGTCGTATAGGGCTTCCAGTCCTTCACCTTTTGCGGGTAGTTCGTTGGACGCGGCAATCAGCGCTTTCAGAGGAACACGCACCGTAAACTGCCCGTTGCGATATATCTTTTCATTGATTACCGTCAAAAGAGAATTTTGGATAGCAGGACCGGCTTTCCAAATTTCATCCAGGAAGACAATCGATGCTGTCGGCAAGTATCCTTTTGTAATACGTTCGTATGTATCTTCATCTTTCAATTTTGAGATGGAGACGGGGCCGAATATTTCATCCGGTGTACTGAAACGGGACATCAGATATTCAAAAGCATCCGCATCTTTAAAAGCCAGCTTAAGCCTGCGCGCCACTAAGCTCTTGGCTACTCCCGGAGGGCCCAATAGAAAGATACTTTCACCTGCCATGGCAGATAATAGGGAGAGTGCGATGGTATGTTCTTTTTCGAATACTCCCTCATTGAGGGATTTCAGCAGTTGGGTGATATGGGATTTGATTGACTTCATGCGACAGATGATTTTCATGTGTTGTTAGCAGGAGGCAAAGATACAAGAATTCTTTGAAATAGACTTCATTGGGAGGATTTACCCCTAGATTTAGGCAATTTCCTCCCGATAAGTAGGAGTTTTCAGTTTCATGAGGAAAATTCATTCCCTACTTTTGTTCTATCGAAAGATAAATGATAGATAATAATTAGAGAACCGTTAAAAATAAAGGAATATGAAAACGAACACATTTAAATACTTCGGTTTGGCTTTGATGGCTATATTGATGGTAAGTTTTACCTCTTGCGAAGTGGAAATAGACAGTTTCTATGATGATGATAATAATGGTGCAGGGTACTATAATCGTTCGGCTGATTTATGTAGCCGTACCTGGGTTAGTTTCTACCGGGACATGGACGGTAACTATTGCCGTCAGGAACTGGATTTCTTTTTAGATCGTACAGGAATTGACTATATACGGGTGGAATATCCTAACGGAGCAGTAGAACAGTATGAATATAATTTCCGTTGGAGCTGGGAGAATTATGCGCAGACTTCCATTCGTATGTCATACGGACCGAATGATGTTTCATACCTGGATGATGTGTACATCGGTGGAAACAGGCTAAGCGGTTATTTGGACGGACGAAATAATTTTGTAGAGTTTCAAGGGAAAAGATGAGACGTGAAACAAGAAGAAACGTGAAACAGGAAGAAATAAGAAAAGGTTAAGAAATTAGGAAAAGATAAAGAAATAGGTAAGCGTAAAGGAAGAAACAGGTAAAAAAGCATCGTTGGAAGGATAACAAGATGTGGGTAAAAAGAGAAAGGATAAGATTGTAAAGATAGAAATATAGCAGGTATTAGGAACAAAATAATAGGTAACGAAGTGAAAGGGTAATCAATAAGATTTCAGGATATATGATTCAGGGTATAAATAGGGCGCGAAATGAAAGCTTAAAAGTTTTGAACCGGACTAAATAGTTTTTATCTTTGCGCCCTATTAGTTTTTATATACATGGAGTGGTTATATAGTCTATTTCTCGAACATTCTGCCTTACAGGCTGTTGTGGTACTTTCATTGATTTCTGCCATTGGTCTGGGCTTGGGAAGAGTGCATTTCTGGGGAGTTTCCCTGGGAGTCACTTTTGTTTTTTTTGCAGGCATCCTCGCCGGCCATCTCGGGCTTTCGGTCGATCCGCAGATGTTGAACTACGCAGAAAGTTTCGGACTGGTCATTTTCGTTTATTCTCTCGGTTTGCAAGTCGGTCCCGGTTTCTTTAGCTCTTTCCGCAAAGGAGGGGTGACATTGAATATGCTGGCATTGGGAGTTGTGCTGTTGGGAACGTTGTTGACGGTGGTGGTCAGTTATGCGACAGGTGTCTCTCTTCCTGATATGGTCGGTATCCTTTGTGGAGCAACTACGAATACTCCGGCGTTGGGAGCCGCACAACAAACATTGAAACAGATGGGAATGGACAGCAGTACTCCTGCTTTAGGATGTGCGGTAGCCTATCCGATGGGGGTGGTTGGTGTAATCCTTGCCGTTTTATTAATTCGCAAAGTGCTGGTTCGCAAAGAAGATTTGGAGATAAAAGAGAAAGACGATGCGAACAAAACCTACATTGCAGCGTTTCAAGTACACAATCCTGCTATTTTCAATAAAAGCATCAAGGATATAGCTCGCATGAGTTACCCGAAGTTTGTCATCTCCCGCTTATGGCGTGACGGACATGTAAGTATTCCGACTTCTGACAAGATATTGAAGGAAGGTGACCGTTTGCTGGTGGTAACTGCGGAGAAAGATGCTTTGGCCTTGACCGTGCTTTTTGGTGAACAGGAAAATACGGATTGGAATAAAGAGGACATTGACTGGAATGCGATTGATAGTGAATTGATTTCGCAGCGTATTGTCGTTACCCGTCCCGAATTGAATGGTAAGAAACTCGGCTCACTCCGGTTGAGAAACCATTATGGGATTAACATCAGCCGTGTTTACCGGTCGGGTGTGCAGTTGCTTGCTACTCCGGGATTGGTACTTCAATTAGGAGACCGCCTGACGGTAGTGGGAGAGGCTGCTGCTATTCAGAATGTGGAGAAAGTACTTGGAAATGCTGTAAAAAGTTTGAAAGAACCCAATCTGGTTGTTGTGTTTATCGGCATCGTACTCGGTTTGGCGTTGGGAGCTATTCCTTTCTCTTTTCCGGGTGTCAGTACTCCTGTGAAGCTGGGATTAGCGGGTGGACCGATTATCGTTGGTATTCTTCTGGGAACTTTTGGACCGCGGATACACATGATTACCTATACCACCCGCAGTGCGAACCTGATGTTGCGTGCTTTGGGGCTTTCCATGTACCTTGCTTGCCTGGGACTGGATGCCGGAGCTCACTTTTTCGACACCGTATTCCGTCCGGAAGGTTTGTTGTGGATTGGTTTGGGAGCCGGATTGACTATTGTTCCAACCGTACTAGTGGGGTTTGTGGCTTTCAAGATGATGAAGATCGATTTCGGTTCTGTATCCGGTATGTTGTGCGGAAGTATGGCAAATCCGATGGCACTGAACTATGTAAACGATACAATTCCCGGCGACAACCCATCCGTAGCCTACGCGACTGTTTATCCGCTGTGTATGTTCCTGCGGGTGATTATCGCTCAAGTGCTGTTAATGTTCTTGTTAAATTGAGAATTGAAAATTGAGAAATGATGGATTTGTAAATAAAAAGTAGTCATTTCTTAATCAGGAATCGTATAAAATAGATAAATTTGTAACAAGAAAAAGGAGAGGAATTAATAAATTCCTTTTTTGAGTTACTAAATGGTAAGTTGTCAACTAATAATAAGTTGCCAATTAATAAATTGTAAATAGTAAAATAGTAAATAAAATGACTGCTCAAAGTAACATAACTCCTGAAAGCATTGTGAGTGATCTCCGTTACCTGCAACTGCTTTCCCGAAGTTTTCCTACCATTGCCGATGCCAGTACGGAAATAATCAACTTAGAGGCTATCTTAAATCTACCTAAAGGGACGGAACATTTCCTGACTGATATTCATGGAGAATATGAAGCTTTTCAGCATGTACTGAAAAATGCTTCCGGTGCGGTAAAACGTAAAGTAAATGAAATATTCGGCAACACTCTTCGTGAAGCTGAAAAGAAAGAAATCTGTACTTTGATTTACTATCCCGAAGAGAAACTGCAATTGGTGAAGGCCCGTGAAAAGGATCTGGATGATTGGTATCTGATTACGCTGAACCAACTGGTGAAAGTCTGTCAGAACGTGTCTTCCAAATATACTCGTTCGAAGGTTCGTAAATCACTGCCTGCCGAATTCTCTTATATCATTCAGGAGTTATTGCACGAATCGTCTATCGAACCGAATAAGCATGCTTATATTAATGTAATTATCAGCACAATAATCACTACGAAGCGTGCCGACGATTTCATTATCGCTATGTGTAATCTGATTCAGCGCTTGACTATTGATTCTCTTCATATCGTAGGTGATATTTACGACCGTGGTCCCGGTGCGCATATCATTATGGATACATTGTGTAATTACCACAATTTCGATATTCAGTGGGGAAATCATGATATTCTCTGGATGGGAGCAGCTTCCGGTAATGATAGTTGTATTGCCAATGTGATACGTATGTCCATGCGCTATGGTAATCTGGGTACACTTGAAGACGGATACGGAATCAATCTGCTTCCATTGGCTACTTTTGCAATGGATACGTATGCCGATGATCCTTGCACGATTTTCATGCCGAAAATGAACTTTGCCGATGCTCATTATAATGAGAAGACTTTGCGTCTGATTACTCAAATGCATAAAGCCATTACCATTATCCAGTTTAAGCTGGAAGCTGAAATCATCGACCGCCGTCCGGAATTCGGAATGGCTAATCGTAAACTTCTGGAGAAGATTGATTTTGAACGCGGCGTCTTTGTATATGAAGGAAAAGAATATGCTTTGCGTGATACCAATTTCCCGACTGTAGATCCGGCAGATCCTTACCGACTGACTGAAGAAGAACGCGAATTGGTAGAAAAGATTCATTATTCATTTATGAATAGTGAGAAATTGAAGAAGCACATGCGTTGTCTGTTTACCTATGGCGGCATGTATCTGGTTTCAAACTCGAATCTTCTTTATCATGCTTCTGTTCCTCTGAATGAGGATGGCAGCTTTAAACATGTCAAAATACGTGGTAAGGAATACTGGGGACATAAATTGCTGGATAAAGCCGATCAATTGATCCGTACCGCTTATTTCGATGAAGAAGGAGAGGAGGATAAGGAATTTGCTATGGATTATATCTGGTATATGTGGTGTGGCCCGGAAGCTCCTTTGTTTGATAAAGATAAGATGGCGACTTTTGAGCGTTATTTTGTAGAAGATAAAGAGTTGCATAAAGAAAAGAAAGGCTATTATTACACATTGCGTAACCGGGAAGATATTTGTGACCAGATTTTGACAGAGTTTGGAGCTTCAGGGCCTCATTCGCATATTATCAACGGTCATGTGCCTGTGAAAACGATTCAGGGGGAACAACCTATGAAAGCCAATGGCAAGCTTTTCGTTATTGATGGCGGTTTTTCAAAAGCTTATCAGCCGGAAACGGGAATTGCGGGGTATACGCTTGTTTATCATTCTCATGGTATGCAACTCGTACAGCACGAACCATTCCAGTCTCGTCAGAAAGCCATTGAAGAGGGGCTTGATATCAAATCGACCAACTTCGTTCTCGAATTTAATTCGCAACGAATGATGGTGAAAGATACCGATAAGGGAAAAGAACTAGTGACTCAAATACAGGATTTGAAGAAACTGCTTGTTGCTTATCGTACTGGTCTGATAAAAGAAAAAGTGTGATATGAATGCTATTTCTTTGCAATATAAAATTCAATAACTTTTAGTGCATCGAGTGATTCGTTCCACCTAGGTGGGACTAAACAGCGACCTGGGTGGGACGAAAGGAAAACCTTGGTAGAACGAAACAAACATCCAGGTGGAACGAATTATAATTAGTAAAGCAATGCCTTGATATTAGTGTTTTAATCTTTTCAGCAGTGTATCTTGCCCGACTCCTGTTTAGAAAAGAACAATGCCTGCTTCGATAATAGCTCCCTTATCGTAATTACTCGATTTATTATAGAATCTGGTTAGCCCATAACCGCCTGTTGCAAAGATACCGAACTTCCTGGTAAATTGATATTCCAGATTGGCACGTGCCTGCAATGCATATAAACGTTTCGGAATCACCTCGTCTTTGTTATCGAAAGCCTCGATATGCTGGTAGCCAAGGTCTCCGCTGATGGATAAGCCTTTGTAAAGAGGGAAGGATAAACCGGCACGATAGGATGCACTTGCCGAAAACTTATCATTCAATCCTTGATACATGGAACCGACTCCCAGAATGGTATAAAACAATTGGTTCTTGAATCGTACACCTATATTGGCAGGCGTAGCATTTCCACCATACACCATCATTTGTACTCTTGTATCAGGATTCGCATTAACCAATCCGAGTTGGAATCCCTTCATGTCTTCCTTGTAATAATTGACAAGGCCAATTTGAAGTCCGCGGGCCTGCGTTGCATAATTACATAATGCTATTTGCATCCCATTCAGTTTCGATGCGGTTATATTGGCAATTCCTGCTATCTGCAAGCCGTTCATGTGTTCGCCTACCACATTCAAAAGTCCGGAAGCCATCAAACCGCCGAAGCTCTGCCCTGTAATATTTGCCGCTCCGGAAAAGTGTAGCCCCGAAGCCATGTTGCCTGTCACATTCATGAAACCACTAATCATTAACCCCGAGTTGTTGTCTCCTCCGATGCTCGTTAACCCGGATATGACTACTCCCTGTGCTCTGTCGCCGGTGATATTTACCAATCCGGCAGCAGAAAGTCCTACGGTGTTATCGCCACTGATATTACTGATACCGGCCAGCTGAACGCCCCGCATAGTACCCCCTGCTAAGTTGGCTAATCCGGTGATTTGTATTCCGTTCATGTCGCCATGAACCACACTTCCCAACGCATTGATACCCACACCGTTCAGACGGTTCATTGTAGACAGGAGGCCGATGTTTATGTATGTCGTCTGTGTACTGTCATGAGGTTGTGTACATATATCTTTCCAGATGGATATATTGATACCTGCACTCTTGTTCTGTGCCGGTAAAGAAACGGCAGCCATTAGTATAGCTGCCGTAAGTATTGTTTTCTTTATCTTCATTCCTTTCTCTTTTTCGGTTTAAGTAATATCTTATGCAGCTAACTTTATATTAGCCTTTTGCTTCCTGATATAAGTAACGTTTGATGCTCTTCTTCGGTGTCTTTTCGAATTCTTCCGGATAGATTTTCATCTTGGATATCTGGCTGTAAGCCGGTAGCATAGTATTTAAAGTCACACGGTTTTCTTCCATTACTTGCTCGATGTCTTCATTCTTCAGGCCATGAGCGAAAGCGTCGTCAAAATCAGGATAAACAAGTCCGACAAGTTTCTCGTTTTGCTGAACGATAATACTTTCAGCCACGTATGGCAGGTTGTTCAACTTATCTTCAATTTCTTCCGGATAGATATTCTGTCCGCTGGCGCTCAATAACAGGTTCTTGCTGCGTCCTTTGATCGTAACATTACCTTCTTCATCCATCAAAGCCAAGTCGCCGGTGTGTAACCAACCGTCCTTGTCAATGACTTCTTGAGTGGCTTCTTCGTTTTTGTAATAGCCCAACATCACATTCGGGCCCTTACATACGATTTCACCAACGATATTTTCAGGATCAGATGACAATACCCGTACATCCATCCGTGGTACAGCCTTTCCGCAAGAACCCGGTTTGAACTTTCTCCAATCTTCGTAGCAGATAATCGGACCACATTCCGTCATTCCATATCCAACCGTATAAGGGAAATCAATCATTTTCAAGAACTGTTCCACTTCCTGATTGAAAGCAGCACCTCCTACAATAACAGCTTTGAAGTTTCCGCCAAATGCTTTAATCATTTCTTCGCGCACTGTTGCCTTAATCTTATCATTGATAATAGGCACTTTCAGTAATATCTTCATCGCCGGAGTTTCCAACTTCGGAAGTACGCTTTTCTTGATTATCTTTTCGATGATAAGCGGTACGGCAACGATTAGACTGGGCTTCACTTCTTCAAAAGCCTGGAAGATAATCTTAGGGCTTGGCATACGGGTGAGGAAGTAGATGTGACAACCTACGGAGAACTCATAAAGGAATTCAAAAGCCAATCCGTACATGTGTGCCATAGGAAGCATGGAAACGATTTTATCTCCGGCTTCCAGTTCCAACACTTCAAAAGCAAATTTGGTATTTGACCACAGGCTGCGGTAGGGGAGCATTACTCCTTTGGAATAACTCGTTGTTCCCGAAGTATAATTGATAACTGCCAGTTCTTCCGGTTCGTCTTTATGATATGCGACATGTTCTTTACGGAAATTCTTCGGATATTTTTTGCCGAACATTTCGTTCAGATGTTCGCGTGCATAAGTCAGTCGTTCGCTGCGTGACACTAGCAGGGTGAAGTCGTTCATCATCAGGATACCTTCCAATAGCGGCATTGCCGACTCGTTCAGGTTTTCCCATACCATATCTCCAACAAGCAGTAACTTGGCTTCGGAGTGGTTGACGATATTATGCACATTGTCTGCTTTAAATTCATGGAGAATAGGTACAATAACGGCTCCATACGTTAGTGTGGCAAGGAAAGTAACTCCCCAGTGAGAGCTGTTTCTTCCACAAACGGCAATCTTGTCTCCCTTGCGGATTCCGCTTTCTTCGAAGATGATATGGAGTTTCTCGATTTTGCGAGCTACGTCTTTATACTGTAAAGTTGCACCTTTATAATCGGTCAGGGCATCCAGGTCCCAATTATTCTTGATACTATTTTCAATATAGGCTATAAAACTTTGTTCCATTGTTTTTTGCACATTTGGTATTAAATTGTGCAAATATAGCAATTATATTAAGAATGAAGAATTAAGAGTGAAGATTTTTTGGAAATGGAGGGAGAGTAGTGGGAAGGAATTTGTGGACGATGCGTTATTGGTGCAATGGATGATGCTTATAATTGAATAAATGATGCTTATGGTTGAATAAATGATGCTTAGTTGGATGAAGGCTTATAACAAAAAGGATTAGCTTGTGATAAAATAGATTAGCTCATGGCATAAACAGATTAAGTTATGAGCTAAATGAATATCATTATAGCTAAACAAATTATCATTATAGCAAAACAGATTATCATTATA
>ULNL01007123.1_pt1 | contig 11584 bp, 9 predicted proteins | sample 1951901 | NCBI WGS metagenome assembly ULNL01 (sample SAMEA4835575, study PRJEB28245) | human gut metagenome | biome: gut microbiome; material: fecal sample | place: Denmark | collected 2008
CTTAGGAGGCGAACCCTCTATCCTACTGAGGTACTGAGACTTATTTAATTGTAATGGAGCAATTTTCAAATTTATTTCATAAATCGCTTCCAAAAGGGGATTGTTCCACCTGACCCTTAGGAGGCGAGTGCTCTATCCAGCTGAGCTATGACGACACATGCCGCAAACCCTTGATTTTACTGGGTTTCTGGGATTTTTCCCTTCGACCATATATAAGATTATCAACTCTTTTTCGAGTTGTCAATCTACAGATTTTTTTGATTTGGTAACATTAGAACGTTCCCCAATTTGGGGAATGCCTCGGCTTTCTCTTAGGAGACGATTCTTATATTCATTTGACTAATAGAACATATACATATATCATACCGTTTGAACATGAAAATGTCAAATGCTTTTCTAAGAGGATGATCATGGTGAGGTAACAGAGCGGGATCTGATATGTGAAATAGCTTTTACAGGAATTTTTTATGTAAAGCCGAATGTTCTGAAACGCATATACAAAAAAGCACGACTAATTTTCAATTAAAAGAAATTTGGTCATGCTTTTTATATAAGTCAAAAATTTTTCCTAAAAATTAATATGCCCCTGCAGCCAGATCTGTGCCTTCAGCCGTCTTCCAACTGCCGGTTCGCCAATCACCTTTTCAACCGGTACGCATACATCAAATTGAAGTTCATTGGTTTCAACTGTAAGAACATAAAGTTTTTTCCCGGTAAGAAGATTTTCGATGGTATCGATATTCAGAATCTCACCAAGGATCGCATACTGGTCACATTCAAGACCAGCTGGCATAAAATGCGTATCGACAATACTGTAAATATCTTCCCCGCGAATTCTTTTTGATACTGCGGCATAGGTGTCGATGTCGTCAAGCGTAAGGCTTTCAATGGCATCGGGATTCCCTTCCTTTGCTGCGCTCATAAGCATCATCCGGTTGCGGAGATCTTTCGCTCTCTTGTCCGCAGCACCTGCATCCTTTGTGACCGGAAGCAAAATTTTCCCACTTAAGGCAAGACCAGAAAAGGTTATAGAGATTGAACTTTTGCTCAGACCACCGAGAGTGGCTTCTTTTATGTATTCCATTCCGTTCTGGATATGGAAAATGATACTGCAGCCGAGCTTTACATCTTCGCAGACACCAATATAGGTCGGTGAGGATGCTTTCTGTTCTACTGCAATATCAGCATAAGAGCTGACTCCACTGCCTGAAAAATATGGGAAATAGCATTCTCTGCGGAACTCTTCATCATTTTCATCGATAAAGCCGCAGGAAGAAATGCCAATTCCGTTGCCGTATTCCCTGCGAAGCTCACAGAGATCTGTGTGCTCGTCCAGGGCAATACGGTCATATCCGGAAAATTTCTTTTCGGATTCAAGAAGAATCTGATACCATTCGCGTTCAGATGCGATATCGTGGAATCCGATAGCGTTTAAATATTTATGCAAAATTTACCTCGTTTTCTATCTGATTTCAGACTTACCGCCCATGTATGGACGAAGTACTTCAGGAATGCGGACAGAACCGTCTGCCTGAAGATTATTCTCGAGAAATGCGATCAGCATTCTCGGAGGAGCTACTACTGTGTTGTTCAGTGTGTGTGCGAAATATTTGTTTCCGTCACTTCCTTTTACACGGATGCCAAGACGTCTTGCCTGTGCATCACCAAGGTTAGAACAGCTTCCTACTTCAAAGTATTTCTTCTGTCTTGGAGACCATGCCTCTACGTCGCAAGATTTTACTTTAAGGTCGGCAAGGTCACCTGAACAGCATTCCAGTGTACGAACCGGGATATCAAGAGAACGGAACAGATCAACAGTGTTTTTCCATAATTTATCATACCATTCTTTGCTTTCTTCTGGTTTGCATACAACGATCATTTCCTGTTTTTCAAACTGATGGATTCTGTATACACCACGTTCTTCGATTCCATGAGCTCCTTTTTCTTTACGGAAGCATGGAGAATAAGAAGTCAGTGTCTTTGGAAGTTCAGTTTCATCAAGCATGGTATCGATGAATTTACCGATCATAGAATGCTCGCTTGTTCCGATCAGATATAAGTCTTCGCCTTCAATTTTGTACATCATAGAATCCATTTCGGCAAAGCTCATAACGCCTGTAACAACGTTGCTTCTGATCATGAAAGGTGGGATACAGTATGTGAATCCACGATCGATCATAAAGTCACGTGCATAAGAGATAACTGCTGAGTGAAGACGTGCAATATCTCCCATCAGATAATAGAAACCATTTCCGGCAACCTTTCCTGCACTTTCAAGATCGATTCCGTTGAATTTTTCCATAATTTCTGTATGGTATGGGATTTCAAAGTCCGGAACAACCGGTTCGCCAAATTTTTCAATTTCAACATTCTGGCTGTCGTCTTTACCGATCGGTACAGATGGATCGATGATATTTGGGATAACCATCATATCTTTTTTGATTTTTGCTTCAACTTCTTTTTCTTCAGCAGAAAGTTCTTCCATACGGGCAGCGTTTTCCTGAACTTTTTTCTTAAGCTCTTCTGCTTTCTCCTTTTCGCCATGAGCCATGCATGCACCGATTTCTTTGGAAACTTTATTTTTCTCAGCACGGAGTGCTTCTACTTCGCCTTTGATTTCACGGTTTCTCTTGTCAAGTTCGATTACTTCATCTACAAGTGGAAGTTTTTCATCCTGGAATTTTTTCTTGATGTTTTCTTTTACAACATCCGGGTTCTGTCTTAAAAATTTAATATCTAACATAACTGTTCTCCTGTCTTATTTCTTTATTTTTATTACTGTGGTTTGATTGCATCCTGTACATCCGGATCATACATTTCCTGGTAAACGGCCTGATCTAGTGATTCGGCCTCTTCTTCAGAGAGCTCAATGTAACTTTCACCACGCACAATTTCTTTTATATAAGTGTAACAGCCATCTCTGCTGTGCATGGAATTGAGGATCCATCCATTGTTATCATTGTCAAGCATTGTGAGGGCGAAGCTGAGTTTTCCACCCATTTCACCGAAAGCATCGTATTTGACAATACCTACTTTCTGGTAGCTGCTTCGCAACGCGCGATACAATATGCGGATGTCCGCTTTGTTTTCGTGGGCAATGTTGGAAAGCTCGTCGAGTTCATCGAATCTTGCACTGAAACTTTCTTCGAGCGTTTTACCGTCCTGTCCGCGCATGAATACGTTATAGCTTGATTTCAGACGGTTGTATTTCATATTAACATTAGTATAAAGAAGAAACATCAATATGATCAGCATGATAAGAAAAAGAAATATATACGCCGGATCAATTCCAAGTGACTTTAGAATTTTACTTTCCATATATTATTTTCCTTCCTGTATTGACATTAACAATTCAAATATACGTTCCAGATCGTTGTCCGAATAATATTCAATTTCAATTTTACCTTTTCCATTTGCTTTATGATTGACATGGACTTTGGAACCGATGATTGACTTTATACGTTCCTCCAGATCTTCATATACAAATGCATTCTGGATAACAGGCTTTTCTTTTTCTTTTTTTGGCTTCTTTAGTTCTTTGACAAGTTTTTCGGTATCCCGGACACTGAGCTTTTCATCAAATACTTTATTGGCAAGAACATATTGCTGCTCTTTATCCTCGATTGCAAGAAGAGCACGTGCATGTCCGGTTGAAATCATGTCATCGATGATCATCTGCTGTACTCTCTCATCCAGCTTTAGAAGACGCATAGAGTTTGTAACAGCAGTTCTGCTCTTTGAAACGCGCTCAGCTACCTCATCCTGCTTCAGACGGAATTCATTTAGCAAGCGTTTGTATGCCTGCGCTTCTTCGATTGGATTCAGATTTTCGCGCTGAATATTTTCAATAAGAGAAATCTCAACGATTTCCTGATCTGTGTATTCTTTAATGATAACAGGAATCTCTTTGATACCGGCCTGCTTTGCTGCACGCCAACGACGCTCGCCGGCGATGATTTCGTAGTAATCGTTCCGTTTCTGAACAATCAGAGGTTGCAGGATTCCAAACTGTTTGATTGAATCGGCAAGTTCCAAGAGAGCATCTTCCTCAAAATGTTTTCTCGGCTGGTCACGGTTTGGCTCCACATCATTGATCTTCATCATAATTGGTCCGGCATTCACTACTTCTTTTTTAACCGGTGCAATATGTTTCGCGGTTTTATTTTCTTTGATTAAACTATCCAGACCTTTTCCAAGTCCGCCTCGTTTTGCTGTCATGCTTACTCTTCTCCTTTATGAATTACTTCATCTGCTAATAACATATAACTTTCAGCTCCTGTTGAACGAGGATCATATAAGTTGATTGGTAAGCCATGACTTGGGGCTTCTGCAAGTCGTATATTACGTGGAATGATAGTTTTGTAAATTGTCTGATCAAGATTATCTTTTACATTTTCAACAACTTGAAGAGAAAGATTGGTTCTGGCATCATACATGGTAAATACAACGCCTTCCATTTCAAGGTTTTCGTTCAATCTTTCTTTTACAAGCTCGATTGTTTTAATCAGCTGGCTCAATCCTTCAAGTGCATAGTATTCACACTGAATTGGAACCAATACGGTATCGGCTGTAGTCATTGAATTGATTGTCAGCATACTAAGTGAAGGTGGGCAGTCGATAATGACGTAATCGTAATTACTTCTTATCTTAAGCACCTCATCTCTTAATATGTATTCTTTGTTCTCAGTATCGAGCAACTCTATTTCGGCACCAGACAGATCAATGTTTGCGGGAATTACGTCGAGATTTTCAATTGCTTCTTTGCATAGCACCTGATCCATAGTGGCTTCGCCGATTAAAAGATCATATACAGTATAGGCAACATTATCCTTATCTATACCAAGACCGCTGGACATATTTCCCTGTGGATCCATGTCGATTGCGAGAACTTTCTGCCCTTTTGCCGATAAACACGAGGATAAATTGATCGCTGTTGTAGTTTTTCCAACGCCACCCTTTTGGTTGGCAACGGCAATTATTCGTCCCATTGCAATTACCTCCTTTCTAATAGTGTGCAAATATATATGAAGTTTTATTTACATCTAGATATAATTGTAACACTAAACTTTATCTAAATCTACTAAATGTTTCACGTGAAACATTTATTTTGGCATTTTTTATAAATAAGGGGATTTTTTGCGCGAAACATTCTACACAAAGTGAAATGTGAAAATGTATAAAAACATTCGTAATCCGCTCATTTTTCCTTGAAAAAATGGCTACTTACTCATTTTTCTGGCGGGTCAAGAGACCAAAAATCTCTTGCAAGCAAGCTTGCATCGGCTTTCTGACCTTTTGCCTATGGTATCATCATATTTTGGATATATTAAAATATATTTGGTTATGAGCAGCTGGAAAAAGAGGAGACGAAATGTTTCACGTGAAACATTTTGTCGAAAACCAAGGAACAATAACATGATGAAAATCTTTAAACTGTAAGGAGATTATGGTATACTTATCTATAAGCCACAAGGTGAAACATTACACAAAACAGATACTATTTGTGAGTATGATCTTGCTGAATCGGGGCAAAAATGATTCGGAGAAAGGACAATTAACGATGAAAAATAAATTGAAAAGTTGTGCGATTTTAGCAACACTTGGTGCGATTACAATCCATCTGATAAATAAAACACTTATAGAAATGGCAACAAAAGACAGCTTGTTAAACTCATCTGAGGGAAATTATTATGACTGGAGATTTGGAAAAATCTATTATAGAAAACAGGGAAATGGTAAACCACTACTGCTACTTCATGATTTGGATGCAGAAAGCTCTGGCGTAGAATGGAAAAAAGTAGCGGCAATTCTTGCAGAAAAGCATACTGTTTATACCGTGGATCTGCTAGGCTGTGGACGATCTGAAAAACCAAATATTACTTATACTAATTTCCTTTATGTGCAAATGCTGACGGATTTTATTAAACATATCATTGGCGAAAAGGCAGATGTTGTGGCTACGGGAGAATCGGCTGCTATTGCAGTTATGGCATGCGGAAATGATGAAAACGTGATTGGAAAGATTTGTATGGTGAATCCACTGTCACTTACGGAACTTGCAAAATGTCCGAATAAGAGAACCAAGACGCTGAAGTTCCTTATCGAAATACCGATTATTGGTACGCTGCTGTACAACATTATTCATTCAAGAGAAGCGATTGATGAAAAATTTGTGGATAAGTATCTGTATGACGAAGATACGATAGATTATCAGATGACGAAGATATACCATGAATCTGCTCATAATGAAAACGCACATTCAAAATATTTGTTTGCAAGCATCAAAGGTGGATATACAAAGACAAATATTTATCATTGTATTCGCAAGGCGACAAATAGTATCTGTATTATCTCTGGACAATATGATGAAAACAGTATTGAGATTGCTAAACAATATCAGAAGCACGTACCTGCTATAGAATGCATGTGCATAAAGGATACGAGACATCTTCCACAAATTGAACAACCGGAAGGATTCGCAGAACAGCTGGATATCCTTTTCTCTGCTGAATAATATAAAGTACTTTCAAGTACACATTATAGCCAAATGCGGGATGTACACCGAAATGTACATCCCGCATTTGGCTATATATGGCTCTTGATCAACTTTTGCGATTATCTAATAGCAAACAGAACTGGTACTTAACTGGTACTTATTCTACTCATGAACACCATGAAAACCGACATGCAACTCTGGGAATTTCTATGGAAATTGTCTTTCTCTGAAAAACAAAACAGAAGGATGATTATTGGGCTTTTTGCAGAAATAATCAAGCTAAATGAAAATAAAAAATCAGATTTTAAGCGGGTAAAAAATTGAACTTACCCGCTTTTTGAAATGAAATAGGAAAACAAATTTCTGGCAGAACTGCATACAAAAAAATGAAAATACATTTTCAAAGCATACAAAAATTGAACTATCAAAAATACAAAATAGAATAAACTATAACAATTAAAATTGAACTATTATAAAAAGAACTAATAGCAGAAGTTCAAGATAAAGAAAAAATAGTTCAATTTCCATTGCGGCATATACAGACTACAGGTATGTATAGCTGTTTATCCGTGGATAGGTTCTTTGGAAGGAAGTCCTGCTTTTCGAGGAAACTTCTTCCCGGTAGGCTTGATTTTTTTGATCTTTACAAATGAACGGCTGATATCACTGCCTGGAAGTTGGAATACAACTGGTTTATTTTGTGTACCTCCAAGGACATGTACTGCGGTTTTTGCAGCGGAAAGTTCATCGACAATATCACCGGATTTGTAAGAAACAAAGAATCCACCAACTTTTACATAAGGGAGGCAGTATTCGGATAATGTAGATAAATTGGCCACTGCACGTGAAACACAGAGGTCAAACTGTTCCCTGTAGTCTGCCTGACGGGCAAAATCTTCTGCTCTGCCGTGGATTGTATGGATATCCGTAAGATTTAACTCTTCAATCACACTGTCAAGGAAACGGATTCTCTTATTTAAAGAGTCAAGCAACGTGATTTTCAGGTGCGGAAAGGCGATTTTTAAAGGAATTCCGGGGAATCCGGCGCCTGTTCCTATATCGATCACGGTTTGAACTTTACTGATATCCAGAGCCTTTACTAATGCAAGGCTGTCGACAAAATGTTTTTCGTTTACTTCTTCGTACTCGGTGATACCGGTGAGATTCATAACCTTGTTCCATTCCACCAGCATTTCGTAATATTTATCAAACTGATTAAACTGGGTCTGTGTTAATGTGATACCTAATTCTGCAAGCTGTTGCTCAAATTTTTTACTCATATTGCTCCTTTTTCCCCTAAAAGTACACATCTTTGCGGAAAATAAACAGTAATTTACACTGTTTTGCACCAAATAGGTACACAATTTCTGAGAAGATAGCACCTTAAAGGTACACGATAAAGTGATAATGTTTTTAAAAAAATACAATCATGCACCTAAAAGGTATACGAAAAGATGAAAAACATACTTTTTGCCCTATAAAGTACACGATAAAACCATTTCTTTGAAAATAGATGTGTACTTTTTGGGTGATGCCCTCAAAAGTACACATCTATATAAAGGGAAAAACAGAAACCAGAAATAATGGATTCTGTAATATCCCAAAAAAGATCAAAATACAGGTCTGGTTATCTGGCGGTCTAATGTCCTAGATATACCAGTAATACAGAAATATCGGCAGGTGAGACACCGGAAATACGGGATGCCTGACCGATGGAAAGCGGTCGGAACTGCTTTAATTTCTGCACAGCTTCGATTCGCAGGCTCGGAACAGCATCGTAATCGATATCTGCCGGTATTTTCCTGGTTTCAAGCTTTTTAAACTGTTCTACCTGTTTTAACTGGCGCTTGATATAGCCTTCATATTTGATGTTGATATCAATTTGTTCCACAATCTCTCGGCTGAAGCGTTCTGTTCGCATATGGTCGATAGGTTCGAGAAGCTCATAATTCAGCTCAGGACGCTTAATAAGCTCAGCAAGTGTAGATCCTGAAGTAAGAGGCGTACTGCCGCAATTTGTGAGAAAATCCGTGATTTCCTGGGAAGTTCCAACGTTGGTATGCTCAAGCCTGTGGATCTCCTTGCGGATGATTTCTTCTTTGTCTAACAACATCTGGTATCTCTCGTCTGAAATAAGCCCTATTTTGTGCCCTATTTCGGTTAGCCTCTGATCGGCGTTGTCCTGGCGCAGGAGTAAACGGTATTCGGCACGTGAAGTCATCATACGATATGGTTCGTGGCTTTCTTTTGTAACCAGATCATCGATCAGAACACCGATATAAGCCTGGGAACGGTCTAAAATTAACTGTTCTCTTCCAAGAACCTCCAGTGCGGCATTGATTCCGGCAATAAGTCCCTGAGCGGCTGCTTCTTCATATCCCGAACTTCCGTTGAACTGACCACCGCTGAACAAACCATGAATAGATTTGAACTCAAGTGTCGGATGAAGCTGTCTTGCATCGATACAATCATATTCAATTGCGTAAGCATTTTTAACTATTTTTGCGTGTTCAAGACCAGGCACACTTCTGTACATTTCATATTGAACATCCTCTGGAAGTGAACTTGACATTCCGCCGATGTACATTTCATTGGTCTCCAGACCTTCTGGTTCAATGAACACCTGATGCCGTTCTTTATCGGCAAATTTTACAATTTTGTCCTCGATAGACGGACAATAACGTGGTCCGGTGCCTTCGATCATACCAGAATAAAGTGGGGAACGATCCAGGTTTTTGCGGATGATCTCATGGGTTGTAGGATTGGTATAGGTAAGCCAGCAGGAAGCCTGCTCAATCTGCACATCTTCTGGATCCGTTGTGAACGAAAAAGGTACAACCCTCTCGTCGCCGAATTGCTCTTCCATTTTGCTGAAATCAATGCTGCGCTTGTCGATACGTGCCGGTGTACCGGTTTTGAAGCGGTACATCTTAATACCGAGCTCCTTCAGACAGTCGGTCAGATAATTTGCTGCCTGCAGCCCGTTTGGACCGGTATGCGTGCTGACATCACCGTAAATGCATCTTGCCTTCAGGTAGGTTCCGGTACACAGTACAACGGCCTTGCAGCGGTATATAGCACCAGAATAGGTCTGAACGCCCGTTACAGAACCATCTTCCACAAGGATATTGACGACTTCACCTTGCCGGATCTCCAGGTTCTCCTGGTTTTCCAGCGTCTGTCGCATGGTATTGCTGTATTTGTTCTTATCTGCCTGGGCGCGCAGGGAATGAACGGCAGGCCCTTTAGATTTATTCAGCATCTTTGACTGAATAAATGTCTTGTCGATGTTCTTTCCCATTTCACCGCCGAGCGCATCCAGCTCGCGTACCAGGTGCCCCTTTGAGGTACCGCCGATATTCGGGTTGCATGGCATCATGGCGATACTTTCTACACTTACGGTGAAAACAATCGTTTTCAGACCGAGTCTTGCGCAGGCAAGGGCAGCTTCGCAGCCGGCATGTCCCGCACCAACTACAACGATGTCGTATGCGTCTTTATTTTCCCATACAGAATTTGCTGAATATTTCATTTACTAAATCTTCTCCTATCGTCTCTCCGGTAATGCTTCCCAGAGATTCATATGCATCCATTAAGTCAATTGTGAAAAAGTCTTCCGGCATCTGGTTTTCGATGCTCTCTTCTACCTTTTTCAGGCTGGAAAGTGCATCGGCAAGAGCTGTTTTGTGCCGGATATTGGTGATATAAACCTCATCGTTAAATGAGATATCACCGTGATAAAACATCTCTTTTAAAGTAGATTCCAGTTCATGGATCCCAGTCTCCTCTTTTGCGGAAATATCGATCATTGGCTTAGTTATCAACGTTTCTAATGCCTTTTTATCAACAACTGTGGATAAGTCACTCTTATTCAGTAGTATCACAGCTTTCTTATCCCGGATCATCTCGATGATCTCGTGATCATTTTCATCAAGAGGTCTGGATGCATCGACCACATAGATGATCAGATCGGCTTTTTCTGCGTTTTCTTTTGCTTTATCCACACCGATCTTCTCTACGATATCAGAGGTATCGCGGATTCCGGCGGTATCCATGATGTTTAAAGAAACGCCCTGAAGCTGGATATTTTCCTCCAGAACATCTCTTGTGGTTCCGGCAATTTCGGTTACGATTGCCTTTTCTTCGCCTACCAGAACGTTCATCAGAGAGGATTTCCCGGCGTTCGGTTTCCCGACGATAACCGTCTTGATGCCTTCTTTGATGATACGTCCGTCATCGGCAGTATCCAGAAGACACTGGATTTTCTGCTGCAGATCCTTTACGACGCCCAGGAGACTGTCACCATATCCGTCTACGCTGATATGCTCTGGATCATCCAGTGCACTTTCGATAAAAGCGGTATGGTAAAGGATTACTTCACGGATTTCTTTAATCTTATTGTGGACAGAGCCTTTCAACTGGTTTATCGAGCTTTGTAGTGCATAGTCATTCTTGGAGCTGATGATATCGATCACGGCTTCGGCCTGTGACAGATCCATTCGGCCGTTCAGAAAAGCCCTTTTGGAAAATTCACCCGGTTCAGCAGGTCTTGCACCGTATTTGATCACGGTTTCAAGTATCTTTCTTGTGACAAATACACCGCCGTGACAGTCGATTTCCACAGTATCTTCACCGGTGTAGCTATGCGGCCCACGCATTAAAAGAACCAGCACTTCATCAATCGTCTGCTCTCCGTCCATGATATAGCCATAGTGAATGGTATGGCTTTTTTGTTCGGACAGAAGCTTCGGGCTTTTGCCTTTGTAAATTTTGTCAATAATAGAAAACGCATCTTCTCCGCTGAGACGCACGATTCCGATTCCGGAATTAGTCATTGCTGTGGAGATTGCTGCGATTGTGTCTGTTTTAAATCCCATTTTATTGCTTCCTTCTATACTTTTGTAATAAATGCGATGTTATCATTTTACCCCGAAAGCTGTCAAAATGGAAGTGCCTATTGTGAAGAGTAGAAAAAAACCGCGTTACTGTTCACAGTACCTGTGACCAGCAACACATCTCGCCATTTTAAATCGCCTTTGGCGATGGGCGAGATGCCATTCAAGATAAAACGTGCATCCTCCGTGCCAA
>ULNL01019621.1_pt1 | contig 11187 bp, 10 predicted proteins | sample 1951901 | NCBI WGS metagenome assembly ULNL01 (sample SAMEA4835575, study PRJEB28245) | human gut metagenome | biome: gut microbiome; material: fecal sample | place: Denmark | collected 2008
GAACCCTCGGCTAAGGTTTACAAGCTCTATCAGGACGAACTGAAGGACTTCGCAAATCTCCACATCACAGGATACAACAGAATTTCCGGCGATGAGATGGAAACCGAGTTTGACGGCGGAAAGACAATCAGGGTAAATACCAGAGAAATGACTCTCACCGTCAACGGCAAGGAAATCGATCTTGCACAATATGGACTGAAGGGAGAAACAGATGAATAATTCGAATTTCAACCCGAATGAAGAAATTGAAGCAATGAAGACGACCGACGCCGCCGAGACTCCCGTTGATGACACACCCGCAGCCGACAAGGCTGTGGCTGCCGAATCGGCAACAGAAGCAACAGCTTCAGAGCCTGATGTAAAGCAGGAAACGGTCGAGGAAACAGCTTCAGAGCCTGCCGATAAGGCAGATGACGCTGACGAGGCACCGGCTTCCGTTGCTAACAAGTCAGCACATATGACCGCAGCTGCTGCGGCACTGAACGTTGAGGATGACGAGGTGGACATCCGCCGCAGACAACCCAGAGTTCAGAAGGAAATCAAGAAATCCCGTATTTCATACGAGAAGAAAAAAGGACTTTACGGTTACGGATTCATAGCAATATGGATCGTCGGCGTAATCTATATGTTCATTGTGCCGATATTCAAGTCGGCGTGGTACTCAATGTGCTATACTGAGCTTGTTTCAACAGCAGAGCAGGCCGCACAGAGAGGAATGACTTCAGCAGGTATCTATACCGAGTGGAACAATTTCGGAAACTATGAGGAGGCTCTTTTCAAGAACCAGGATTACCTCCCCAAGCTGACCGAGTCACTTGGTGCAATGGTACCGCAGGTTATCGTAGTAATGATATTCTCGCTGTTTATCGCACTTCTTCTTAACCAGAAGTTCAGAGGCAGAACATTCGCAAGAGCGGTATTCTTCTTACCGGTACTTGTTGCGACGGGTCCTGTACTGGCGGTAATCAAGGGTGATATATCGACCAACGGTATTTCGAGCGGTGAGCAGTTCAGCGCACTGTTCCAGACCGACCTTGTCGATGAGCTGTTGCAGTTCTTAGGTATATATAATCTGAACGAACAGCTGACCATGACGATACAGACGATAACGAGTGATATTTTCAACTTATTATGGAGTGCCGGTATTCAGATACTGATATTCCTTGCGGCGTTACAGCAGATACCGGTTTCGGCAAAGGAAGCGGCATCTATGGAGGGCGCTACGGGATGGGAATTCTTCTGGAAGATAACGTTCCCGATGATAAGCCCGATGATATTGGCGAACCTGATTTATACGGTTATCGATACGTTCATCGATTCGGAAAACCCGGTTATGTCAATAGTTCTTGCACAGTCAAGAGCCTTAAGATACGGTCTTTCGGCGGCTATGGCATGGATTTACTTCCTGATAGTTGCGGTTGCACTTGCAATTATCGTTGCTATTGTATCTAAGTTCGTATTCTATGAAAATGATTAAGGAGGTGTAGTTGTGAGCGAAAAAGATTTAGAACAGTTCAATGCAGATGTTCAGGAAAATGAAGCAGCCACAGCTGCACCTGTCGATAACGCTTCTCCGGAAGCAATCGGCGAGGCTATAAAGGAGATTAACGGCGAGGCTGACGCTTCTGCCGCTCCCGAAAAGGCTGATGACGAACTTCAGGTAGGTGTTATCAAGCCTATCGCAACAGGAAAGCCCGAATCAAAGAGAGCTTTGAAGAAGGCTGAAAAGAAAAAGGCTAAAGAGCTTAAGAATATCTACCATGTAAGCAACTGGCAGATAATCAAGAATTACCGTAATTACAACCAGCAGGAAAGAAAGCACTACAAGTACATCTTCAGAAGAAGAATTACCGAAAAGGTATGGCCTGTTTTCCGTTTCCTTATCCTGTTCGGTCTGGGATTCGTAATTCTCTATCCTATGCTCTATATGCTGTCTACGGCAATCAGACCCCAGGCAGAAATGAGCGACCCTTCGGTAATGTGGATACCCAAGGAGGTTATATTCTCCAACTTCGTTGACGTATGGGTTGCAATGAATTTCCCGAAGGTACTTTTGCAGACTATACTTGTAAACGTAGTATGCTCGATGATACAGGTCGTTACCTGCGGTGTTACGGGCTACGGATTTGCACGATTCAAGTTCAAGGGCAAGGGACTTATGTTCGGTATCGTTATCTTACAGATCATCGTACCCGTACAGGTAATCCTTATCCCTCTGTATATGCAGTTCAGATTCTTCGATGTATTCGGTCTTATAAAGCTGTTTACAGGCAGTGCGGTTAACCTTGTAAGTACGCCTATGGCACTTTACTTACAGGCGTTCTTCTGCAACGGTATCAGAGCTGGCGTATTTATTCTTCTGTTCAGACAGTTCTTCAGAGGACTGCCAAAGGACCTCGAAGATGCCGCTTATCTCGACGGCTGTGGACCTTTCATGACATTTATCCGTGTTATGGTGCCGAACGCTAAGACTTCGTTCTTAACAGTATTCATCTTCTCAATCGTATGGTACTGGAACGACTCTTATGTAACGGGTATGTTCTTCACTGACCCGTATACGATAGCGATGGAAATTGACCGTCTTGGAACAACGATGGTGCTTTATTTCACCGGAGAGCGAAACGGTATGGCGAGCGACTATCTCGTATGGATAGAAGCAGGATGCCTTATGTCACTTATGCCGATACTTATTATGTACATCTTCTTACAGAAGCAGTTCGTTGAAGGTATCGAACGTTCAGGTCTTGCCAACTAAATGGCTGTGAGCCGCAGCAAATTTGCCTTTTGAAAAAATGGCGATATTTGCAGGTTACGCTGACGGCGGGCGGCTGTGAGCCGCTTCAAGTTCGCCTTTTGAAAAAATGGCGATATTTGAAAGTTTCGTTGACGGCGGGCTGAACGATAGTGAAAACATAAATTAAGGGGAGTATCGGAAGGTACTCCTCTTTCTATATCCGTTTTTATCGGACAAGCAGAGGAAATATAGCAGGAGGGTAAAACATGAATGATGTATGCCGAATAATAAAAAAGCAAACGATAACGAACTTTAGTAATATGGAAACGGCGATAAAGACATATGACAGAAATGCGTCTGTCTGCGGTACACCTGCGTGGCGGTATGTGTATCACGCTATTCACTCGGCGGACAAGTGGTTTTTCAATCCGTCAAAATTCACAGAACCGGATTTTCACGAAAACGGAATGGATAATCCCGATAATCCTTGCAATGTTGTTCTGAGCGATACAGAGCTGCTCGATTATCTGCATAAAGTGCAGATAAAAACAGAAAACTATCTTGATAATCTGAGCGACGAAGAGCTTGACGAAAAGCCCGACGGGTGCGAATATACAAGGCTTGAGCTTATCTTAGGGCAGTTTCGGCATATTTCCTCGCATATAGGAATGATAAACGGTCAGACTATAGAGAGAACGGGAAGATTCCCTGTGTTTTCGGGTCTTGACGGAAAGCAGACAGAAAAATTATATGACGAATAAGAACGAAGGAACAGAAGATGTACATTGATTTTCACATACACGCTTATGCGGACGAAATAGCGGACAGGGCGGTGCAGAAGCTGAAGGATACGGCAAACTGCAATGTTTATACTAACGGAAGAATAGACGATACAAGGCGGAAGCTGGAAGAGTGGAGCATTGATTACGGCGTTTTACTGCCGGTTGCAACAAAGCCGACACAGCAGACGACTATAAACAACTGGGCAAATGAGCAAAATCACGGCAACATAATATCGTTCGGCACAGTGCATCCTGACAGTGATGAGCTTTGCAGTGAGCTTGAACGCATATCGTCCTTGGGGCTTCACGGTGTTAAATTACATCCGGACTATCAGGGGCATTTTATGTTCGAGCCGTGTATGCAGAGGATTTATGAAAAATGCGGTGAACTGGGGCTTCCGGTTATTCTTCACATGGGATATGACCCTATATCATCTATGACGTTCCACGCAATGCCGGCAGACCTTGCCGAAATGGCGAAGAAGTATCCCGACTGCACATTCATCGGGGCGCATATGGGCGGAATGGCAAACTGGGAGCGTGTGCTGTATTATATCAAGGACGCAAGGAATATCTATTTTGACACGGCGTACTGTGCAGAGTATATGTCGGACGAGATGTTTATGGAAATGTTCAGGGCTTACGGCGAGGACAGGATATTGTTCGGAAGCGACCTTCCATGGAGCGATCCGCACGATGAGATAAGAATGATCGACAGAATGCCGATAAGCGACAGCGCAAAGGAAAAGATATTTTATAAAAATGCGGTGGAGCTGTTAAAGATAGATATATAAAATAAAGGACGTGACTTTATCGGTCACGTCCTTCAGCGTGTCGGAAAAGTATTTTTCGACACGCTGCAGACGTTGAGAAACACACGCAGACAAGGAAACCGCCCCGACAGGCGTACAAAGGTACGTTGAGGGGCGGTTGACGCAGTAAGCAAAAATGCTTTCGCAAAGCCGTTTTTTACGGCTGTGCGAAATTCTTTTACTTATCCTATTTTTTTAATTTTGTGTCAGATGATTTATCTGCATTTTTGTGGTGCGTGGGTTTATCGACAGTCCGAAGGACGGGACTTTATCGGTCACGTCCTTGTCTTATATCCGGTTATTCGGCGTCTTTACCTGCCGCCGCAAGTGCTATGGCACATTCGATACGCTTTTTCTGAAGCTCGCAGGACAGCTTGTGGGGCTTCTTTACATCGCCCTCATAGATAAAGCTGTTTGCGTTACAGCCGCCCGAGCAGTAGAATCTTGCCCAGCAGTTACCGCAGTTTTCCTTGCTGTAGATATGTATTCCTGCAAAGTAATCCTTTATCTTCTGATCAATCTTGTCTGAGAAAATGTCGCCCATCTTCCATTCTTCGATACCTACGAACTGGTGGCAGGGGTAAATATCACCGTCGGGGGTAACGGCAACATATTCGTTGCCGCATCCGCATCCACGCAGACGCTTTACGGCGCAGGGTCCCTGATTCAAGTCTATCATAAAGTGGAAGAAGTTGAACTTGCGCTTATTAGCGAGCTTCTGCTCCTCCATCAGCTTTTCAAGTCTGTCATACTCGGCAAATATCGTGGGGAGGTCGCTCTCTGTGATAGCGTAGGGCATTTCGGGATCGGTCACAACAGGCTCTACGGAGAGCTGTTCGAAGCCGAGATCGCTTATATGCAGAACATCGTTTGCAAAATCGAGGTTGTACTTTGTGAACGTACCTCTTACATAATAGTCCTTTGTGCCTCTGCCGGCTACCAGCTTCTGATATTTCGGAACGATTATGTCATAGCTTCCCTTGCCGTTCGGAGTGGGGCGGATATTATCGTTTACTTCTTTTCTGCCGTCAAGCGATAATACGCAGTTTGACATTTCCTTGTTTATATAATCTATCTTTTCATCGTCAAGGAGCATACCGTTTGTTGTAATGGTGAAGCGGAAGTTCTTGCCGTGCTGTTTTTCTATGCTTCTTGCGTACTTTACGGTTTCGACTACGGTATCCCAAGCCATCAGAGGCTCGCCGCCGAAGAAGTCGACCTCAAGGTTTTCTCTGTTGGCGCTGTGCTTTATAAGGAAGTCCATAGCTCTTTTACCTGTTTCGGGCTTCATCAGCATTCTGTCACCGCCGAAGTCGCCTGTCTGGGCAAAGCAGTATTTGCATCTTAAGTTACAGTCGTGGGAAACGTGCAGGCACATAGCCTTGATAGGAGCCTTCATAGCCATTGCGGCGTACTGCTCGTAATCGTCCTCGGTGAAGAGCATCTTTGCGTCGTAAAGCTCTTTAAGCTCTGCGTAGCACTCCTTTATATCGTCTTTGTCGAAGCCGTCCATCTTAGCGATTATCTCATCGGGACATACATCGGCAAAGGGGGGAGCGACATAGTCGAGGAGCTTATATGTCAGCTCGTCCACAACGTGAACGCCGCCGCTGCATACGTCAAGTACAATGTACTGACCGTTCTGCTCATACTTATGTATCATTTCTTTCATTGGTAAATTCCTTTTCTGAGTTATATAAGGCGGTTTTCCGCCGAAATATTCAAACAAGCCAAAAGCTCCCGTATTTGTTCGGGAGCTTTCAAAGCTTTTCTCTTACCCGTGCCTTACTTGTTTAAAGCCTCGCACTTCTGGTTAGCTACTGTGCAGCTTGTCTTGCAAGCAGACTGGCATGATGTCTGGCATCTGCCGCAACCGCCCTTAGCAGCTGTTTCCTTGAGGTTAGCCTTGTTAACTGTCTTAATGTGCTTCATAAAAACACCTCCGTTTATGTTATCATTCTAATTGTATCATAAAGATACGGAAATTTCAATAGTTATTTTGAAAAATTACATCCAACCGCAGTCGTCATATTCGCTCCATTTGTCCTCAAGCTGTTGCTGTTGTGACGCAAACTTCATAACGATATAGGCAACGCACGCTACAACAGCTATGAGAGCGCCTATTACGGGAATGACATAATTCTTTTTCTTTTTTTCTTCCATAGTATTTTTCCTTTCGGTATTATTAAAGCCTGACGGCAGATTTACATATTAAGATATTCCTTATAGATCTCCGACTTTGAGAACGGGGTTTTTCCTGCGACCTGTCTGCAGGCATCGGACGGCTTTATTCCGCCGTCAACCAGCTCTTTTGCCATAAGTGCGGCATCGGAAAGCGTTATATCCTCGTTTTCCTTTACCTTTGGTTTTCCCTCGACCACAAGCACATATTCGCCTCTCGGCGTAAGCTCCTTGTAGCGTTCTATCATTTCTGATATAGTACCCTTGATAACTTCCTCATGTATCTTGGTAAGCTCTCTGCAAAGGGCTATCTGTCGGTTTCCGAGAACTCTGTACAGATCGTCAAGCGTGTTTTTCAGCTTATGGGGCGCTTCGTAGAATACAAGCGTTCTTGAAAAGTCCTTGATTTCGTCAAGGTGTTCGTCACGCTGTTTTTTGGTAACGCTTAAAAATCCCTCGAAGCTGAAGCGTGAGGTATCAAGTCCGCTCATACAAAGTGCCGTTATTGCGGCACTGGGGCCGGGTACGCTTTCTATTTCAACGCCGTGCTCGTGGCACTCTCTTACAAGCTCTTCGCCGGGGTCGGATATGCAGGGCATACCTGCGTCGGTCACTATGGCGCAGGTTTCGCCGTCAAGCAGACGGGCGGTTATATCCTCGCCACGCTTGTTACCGCTGAACTTGTGGTAGCTAACCATAGGCTTGCTTATAGAGAAGTGGGTGAGCAGTTTCTGAGTTACTCTTGTATCCTCTGCGGCGATAAAATCGACCTTGCCGAGCGTTTCAACCGCTCTGGGTGACAGGTCCGACAGATTTCCTATCGGAGTGCCGACTATATATAATTTTCCTGCCATATTTCTGTGTCAGCCTTTCTTCATTTTTGTGCCGTAGTAGATTCTGTTCATTTCATCGCTGTAGCCGTTGTCACTGTAAACTTCAAAATCTGGGAGAAGCTCCATTCCGGGTTTTCCGCCCTTTTTTCCGCTTATAAGCACGAGCCACGGCTTACCGCCTGTGCGGTTCACTACATTCTGCATAACCTTCGGCTCGATCCCGTGCGAACGCATAGAGCAGATGACATCGGCAAGGCGAAGCGGTATCTGGCAGAGCTTGAGGCTGCCGCCGAACTTCAACAGCGATGAGGCTGTTTTCATAACATCGTCGATATTGCACAGTATCTCGTGTCTTGCTGCCGCCTGTACATCGGAAAGGCGTTCCTCGCCCGAGCCTTTTTTCCAGTAGGGCGGATTTACCGTCACTATGTCGAAGTATTCACGGGGTACGCCCTGCGGGTCTTTAAGGTCGCAAAGCACAGGCTTTATTCTGTCCGAAAGGTTATTTTCGGCAACGCTTTTATCAAAAAGCTCTACCGCTTCGGGCATTATCTCAATGCCGTATATTTCTTTCGGGGGCTTTTTGGATATGTTTCTGCACATTATCAGCGGAATTATACCGCAACCTGTACACAGGTCGCACACCTTATGGTGAGGTGCGGGGTCGGCAAAATCCGCAAGGAGAAATGCGTCAGTGCCGAAACGGTGATCCTCGGAAACATATATCTTTGTGCCGGAAAGGTCGAAGCTCTCATATTTTTCTGCCATATCAGCCTACCAGTATATTTCCCTCGGGGAGAATCCTGTTCTTGTCCGAGTTGTGATTTTTTCTTATTATAAGAGAGGTCATAAGCGTTACGGGACCGATTCTTCCTGCAAGCATGGTGAATACCATTATCAGCTTTGCGGGGATGTTCATCTCTGCGGACGCACCTACAGAGAAGCCTGTAGTAGAGAATGCGGAAACTACCTCGAATATTGTTTTCTGAAGCGACATACCCTCACAGCACATAAGTATGCCTGTGAATGAAACGGCTATAAGAGTCAGCGACAGAACGATAACGGTGAATGTTTTATATATAGCGTCACGCTTTATCCTGTGACCCATAAGATAGGTATCCTCTCTGCCCTTCAGCACGGAAATTACCGTACAAACGACAAGTGCGACGGTCGTTATCTTGATACCGCCTGCTGTGGATGCAGGAGCGGCACCGATGAACATAAGGATAGTGATAATTATTTTTGTAAAGGGCATAAGATCGTTCATATCAAAGCAGGGGAAGCCTGCGGTACGGGAACTTGCGCTTAAGAAAATAGATGTGAGAATTTTTTCTCCTACGGGCATCTGTCCGAGCGTGTCCTGGTTTCCGAATTCTACTATAAATATTATAGCGGCGCCGACAAGCAGCATAACTGCGGCCATTATAAGAACCAGCTTTGTATGCAGGAGAAGCCCTTTTGCCTTGCTGTAATGCCTTATATTACGCCATACGATAAAGCCCAGACCGCCTGTTGTGATGAGTACCGTGACAGTTATCATAACAAGGGGGTTGGCGGTGTAATTGCTCAGTCCCACTGCTCCCTGAGTTGCTGTGAGCAGGTCAAAGCCTGCGTTGCAGAAAGCGGAAACGGACAGGAATATCGCTTCGAAAATTCCGAGTGCGCCGAAGTCGGGAACAAAGACAAACGCAAGTATGACAGCGCCGACAAATTCGATGGCAAACGAGTAAAGGACAATTTCATAGAAAAGCCTTTTCGGTGTGGTTTCGAGGGCGTTGTCGGTAAGGTCGCTTGCGGCGATTTTTACGGTTGACCAGCCCAGCTTTTTGCCGAGTATAAGGTTGATGAACGTTACCAAGGTCAGAAAGCCGAGACCGCCGACCTGTATAAGAGCGAGTATGACACCCTGACCGAAGCCGTTGAAATAATTGAAGGTATCCAAAACGGTTATTCCGGTAACGCAGGTCGCACTTGTGGCGGTGAACAGGCAGTCTATGAAGCTGCTGAACTGACCGCTTTTTGAAGATATGGGCAGGAAAAGAAGTGTTGCACCTGTCAGTATTATGATGGAAAAGCCCAGTACGAGCATCCTTGACGGTTGCATTTGTCGGGTTTTCTTTTTGAGTTTAGGCATTTTGGGTTATATCTCTCCTTAGCATTTGCAAAGATGTTATTTACTCTCGGAAATAGTATTGTTTCCGGGCTTTTCTGGCGGTTCGCCGTTATCGTGGCGGATTGCATTATTTCCTATCGCATAGACGTTTATATCGTTGATGCGTCCGATAAGCACGCAGGCACCGCTGACCTTTACGGAGTCGGAGCTTACAACGTAGCAATCTGTCGGCAACGTTCCGCCCTCTTTAATATATTTTACCGTAGACGACTGGTTGTAATACTGGATACTCATAGCTGTCATACGGTCATTGTCGTAAACTATTATGGTTTTGTTTTCTGTGCCGCCGGAATATTCAGCGATACAGCGGTTTATCTCAAGCGTGTCGGAAACTTTTTCACGGCTTTCTTCCGCATAGCCGAAAAGACCGCTTGAGGCGGACGATACGCAGGCATAGCAGATAACGCCTGTGAATATAAAGGCGGTTATTACGGAAGCGTGGTTTTTTGTACAGCACACAACGGGTACTGCCGCCGCAAACACGGTGAAAAGAAGGCATATCGGGTAAAGCATATCAGAACTTGTAAGTCCGGCTGACGAGTCGCATCCGATAAGCATAGAGGTAATGCCCGGCGTCATTACGTTGCTGAGTATCTGTCCGCCCGACTGAGTGCAGTTATACATCAGCAGTGCGGCGGTTGCGGCAAGACCGTTCCCGGTCACAGAGATAAGAAGCCTTGTATAGCTTATGCCGTACACGAAAATATAGCAGAAGAACAGGAGGATAAAGGGAATCGTTACGGCAAAGACCGACGCTGCGCCGAATACCGTATCCTGTGTCGAAATGTCACAATCGGCTTTTATGAAAGCGTCAAGGGGAACGGCGAATATAAGCATAAGCGTACACAGCACGCCCATTGATACGAATCTGTCGTCATAATACTGCTCCTCCTTGCGTCTTTTACAGCGGATGAAGCTGACAAGTGTAATTATGGCAAAGGTGACACCCGCGCCGCCAAGTCCCCACGAGGATATTATAAAGTAATATAAACGCCCGCCTATAAGAGTAAGCAGAGCCGCACTGTTTTCGGATAAAGCCTGCAAAGAGCCTGCGACCGATTGCACGATACCTCCGGAATAAGCGTAAAGGCCTTTTGTGAGCCACGTCAGAATAATATCAGCGGCAAAAAGAAGTATAAATGTTATTGCGTATGTGCTGAAATATATGCTTTTTCTGACTCCTGCGAGCTTTGCATAAAGGCAGTAAAGACATACGGCGAGGAACACGCCTGCACACGACGGCGACAGGAAATAAGCACAGGCGGTAAGAACGCCTGCAGTGACCGAAGCAAAGAATGCACCTGCTTTTTTCCCGTTTTCCTTTTCGCCTCTGAATATGACAAGCAATAAAAGCCAGACAAAAACGGCGGAAAGCGGTTCTGAAAGCAGGTAGTGGGAATAGATAAGCACTGACGGGAATATTCCGCACAGTGACGTTACGAGAAGCCTCTGCCACAGCTTTGTGACACCGAGCTTATCTGTCAGACGGAAAGCGGAAAGCGGGATAAGCGCATAAGCGGCTGAATTTATCAGCATAAACAGCTTATACTGGAACACGGGGTCGGGGCAGAGCATAGTCGGAAGATAGGGTATTCCACGCAGGAAGCCGCTTATGCTTCCCACGGGCGACATTACACCTGTCCAATCTCTGCCGAGAAATGCGGCGGCGGCC
>ULNL01031399.1_pt1 | contig 11106 bp, 5 predicted proteins | sample 1951901 | NCBI WGS metagenome assembly ULNL01 (sample SAMEA4835575, study PRJEB28245) | human gut metagenome | biome: gut microbiome; material: fecal sample | place: Denmark | collected 2008
CATCGGAACGATATCCATCTTCAATGTACCTGCACGCAAAGCACGCAAGATTTCTTCTTCAGTGATTGTAGAAGGATCGTCAAAGAATTTCTCCATTAAAGCATCGTCAAACTCAGCTACTTTTTCGAGCATTTTTTCTCTCCATTCATTAGCTTCATCAACCAAGTTCGCCGGAATTTCTTCTACGCTATAATCTGCACCCATTGTTTCATCGTGCCACAAAATAGCCTTCATTTTGATCAAATCAACAACCCCCTTGAAACTCTCTTCAGCACCAATAGGAATTACCACAGGGCAAGCATTTGCACCTAATACATCCTTCATTTGGCGAACAACTTCGAAAAAGTCAGCACCAGAACGGTCCATTTTATTAACGTAACCGATACGAGGAACATTATATTTATCAGCCTGACGCCATACGGTTTCTGACTGAGGTTCAACACCACCTACCGCACAATAAGCTGCAACAGCTCCATCCAAGACACGTAAAGAACGTTCTACTTCAGCAGTAAAATCAACGTGCCCCGGAGTATCAATCAAGTTTATTTTATAAGTATTTCCCGCATATTTCCAACGAGTAGTAGTAGCAGCAGATGTAATAGTAATACCACGTTCCTGCTCCTGCTCCATCCAGTCCATTGTTGCTGCACCATCATGCACCTCACCAATTTTGTGAGTCAAGCCAGTGTAGAACAAAATACGTTCTGAAGTCGTTGTCTTACCGGCATCGATGTGAGCCATGATACCGATATTGCGGGTCAAATGCAAATCATGTTTAGCCATTTTCGTCCTTTACTTATTAATTATTACTTGATTAGAATCTAAAGTGAGCGAATGCACGGTTAGCTTCAGCCATACGGTGCATATCTTCTTTACGCTTGTAAGCGCCACCCTGTTCGTTAAAAGCGTCAATAATCTCAGCCGCCAGTTTATCTGCCATTGATTTACCACCACGTTTACGAGCGAAAAGAATCAAATTTTTCATTGAGATTGACTCTTTACGATCAGGACGAATTTCAGTAGGAACCTGGAAAGTAGCGCCACCTACACGACGAGACTTTACTTCAATCTGAGGAGTTACATTATCCAAAGCTTTCTTCCAAATTTCCAAAGATGATTTTTCTTCATTAGGAAGTTTTGTTTTCACTGTTTCCAGTGCTGCATAGAAGATCTCATAAGATGTATTCTTTTTCCCATCATACATCAAGTGATTTACGAATTTAGAAACCTTCTGATCATTAAATACTGGATCCGGAAGGATCACACGTTTTTTTGGTTTTGCTTTTCTCATTTTTTTCTCAAAATAATGTTTTTGTTTGGGGCTGCACTTTTTCCGTTTACTTCAACGCTTCCTCTGAAACATTTACTCAACCTTTATAGCTTATTCCAACAAACCAAAACTTAAATTAAATATTCTTTGTTTCAGGAATTCAGTTACGGTTTACTTCTTTCCTTTTCCTTTTGCAGGAGCTGCAGCTTGTCCTGCTTTAGGACGCTTAGCACCATATTTAGAACGTCTTTGTGTACGACCAGCTACGCCAGCTGTATCCAAAGTACCACGAACGATGTGATAACGTACACCCGGAAGGTCTTTCACACGACCACCACGCACCAACACGATTGAGTGTTCCTGCAAGTTATGACCTTCTCCCGGAATATAAGAGTTTACTTCCTTAGAGTTAGTCAGACGCACACGAGCAACTTTACGCATTGCTGAATTCGGCTTTTTCGGAGTAGTAGTATACACACGAACACAAACGCCACGTCTTTGAGGACATGAATCCAGTGCCGGAGATTTACTCTTCTCAACCAAAACCTCTCTTCCTTTTCTTACTAATTGTTGAATAGTAGGCATTTTGTTTGATTTTTAATTATTATATATTGTTTATTAATTTGCTATACTAAGTCCAAAACTATACATTTTGGGCTGCAAAGTTACGAATAACATTTTAATAAACAATACTTTCTACTAATAAAAATAGTCTGTTTCTCAAAAAAAGTTTTTGAAAAACAGACTACTATGTTATTTTTGCTACAAAAGCCCTTATGCCTCCCCTTTAAATCCGCTTATAGGAGGAATGAATGTTTTTCCATCCGGTCCATTATTTCCCCCATTCATTTCTTCCGGCATTCGAATAGGTCCAAAATTACGTTCGTATTTTGCAACATTCTCCTGTAATGCATACATCAAACGTTTTGCATGTTCAGGGGTCAGTACAATACGTGACTGCACTCCAGCTTTGGGCAATCCCGGCATTACACGCACAAAATCAACAATAAATTCCGAACTGGAATGGGTGATAATGGCAAGATTTGCATACGTTCCTTGAGCTACTTCTTCTTTCAACTCTATCTGCAACTGATTATTATTTTTTTCATTTTCCATGATTTTATACTTTAGCATTAAAAAATATTCTGAATCTCAATATCCCCAACTCCTATTCTTTGGTTGGAGTACAAATATAGACATTTATTTGTAATAATACAACATACTTATTATTCTATATAATTTTCCTATAGCATCTACTATAATAAACCTAAAGAGGCTGATTTCTTAGACAGAAATCAGCCTCTTTTACAGTGTATATATTAAAATTACTCTACCTCACTATAATCGAGTACATTCTTACGATTGGCAAGAATACGGTCATATTCTTCCTTCGAACCAACAATAATCTTTTCGAATTCACGCTGACCAGTACCAGCAGGAATCAAGTGACCACAAATCACATTTTCCTTCATACCTTCCAATCTATCAACCTTACCATTAATAGCAGCTTCATTCAAAACTTTCGTTGTTTCCTGGAATGATGCAGCAGACATGAAACTCGAAGTTCCCAAAGCGGCACGGGTGATACCTTGCAAAATCTGGGTAGATGTAGCAGGAATAGCATCACGTACCTCAACAGGCTTCAAGTCACGACGTTTCAACATACTGTTCTCATCACGCAACTTACGAGCAGTAACAATCTGACCCGGCTGCAAATTCTGAGAATCACCAGCGTCAACAACTACTTTCTTGCCCCAAATACGATCGTTTTCTTCCATAAACTCTTGCTTATCCACTACCTGCTGTTCCAAGAAGCGAGTATCGCCCGGCTCATCGATTTCTACCTTACGCATCATTTGACGAACAATAATCTCAAAGTGTTTGTCGTTAATCTTCACACCCTGCAAACGGTAAACGTCTTGCACTTCATTTACGATGTATTCCTGTACAGCCGTGGGACCTTTAATGGCCAAAATGTCAGCAGGAGTAATCGCACCGTCAGACAGCGGAGTTCCGGCACGAACGTAGTCATTCTCCTGAACCAATATTTGTTTAGACAGATTCACCAAATACTTTTTCACTTCACCTGTCTTAGATGTGACAATAATTTCACGGTTACCACGCTTAATCTTACCCATAGTAATTTCACCGTCTATTTCAGAAACGACAGCAGGATTAGATGGATTACGAGCCTCAAACAGCTCTGTAACACGAGGAAGACCACCGGTGATATCACCAGCCTTGCCTACAGCACGAGGAATCTTCACAATAATGTCACCAGCTTTCACTGCCTGACCGTTTTCAACCACAACATGCCCCCCCACAGGTAAGTTATAAGTACGGATCAAATTACCATCCTCGGTTACAATATGGGCAGAAGGTACTTTTGTCTTATCCTTAGACTCGATAATGATAATTTCACGCAGACCGGTAGCTTCATCAGACTCTACCTTATAAGTTACGTTTTCAACCACACTCTCGAATTCAATCTTACCAGTAGCCTCTGTGATAATAACAGCGTTGAACGGATCCCACTTAGCAATCAGTTTTCCTTTCTCAACAATATCACCGTCCGCAGCATATAATTTTGAACCATAAGGCACGTTATGAGTTGACAGGATAATTCCTGTATTCACATCGATAAAGCGGACTTCAGCCAAACGACCGACTACCACTTTCACAGCCTCACCCATTTCATCAACCGTATCTACCGTACGTAATTCTTCGAATTCCAAACGTGCATTATTCTTGGCGACAATGCTTGCATTAGCAGCCATATTACCTGCGATACCACCGGCGTGGAATGTACGCAATGTCAACTGTGTACCCGGCTCACCAATAGATTGGGCAGCGATTACACCGACTGCTTCACCTTTCTGAACCATACGACTGGATGCCAAGTTACGTCCATAACACTTAGCGCATACCCCTTTCTTAGATTCACAAGTTAATACCGAACGGATTTCAACGCTTTCAATCGGAGAATCCTCGATTTCCTGCGCAATATCCTCTGTAATCTCCTCTCCACCGGCTACAATCAGTTTACCAGTAGTAGGATGGACGATATCATGTACAGAAACACGTCCTAGAATACGTTCGTACAAAGTAGCAATAACTTCATCGTTATTCTTCAAGGCCGTACAAACCAAACCACGAAGTGTTCCACAGTCTTCTTCATTAATAATCACATCATGCGACACGTCTACCAGACGACGGGTCAAGTATCCCGCATCAGCAGTCTTCAACGCAGTATCCGCCAAACCTTTACGAGCACCGTGGGTAGAAATAAAATACTCTAACACAGACAAACCTTCTTTAAAGTTTGAAAGAATAGGGTTTTCAATAATCTGTGCGCCTTCAGCACCGGCTTTCTGCGGTTTCGCCATCAAACCACGCATACCAGACAACTGACGAATCTGCTCTTTAGAACCACGGGCCCCGGAGTCAAGCATCATAAATACTGAATTGAAGCCTTGGTCATCATTCTTAATCGTCTTGTAAAGTATATCAGACAGGTCACTGTTCACGTGAGTCCATGTATCGATAACCTGGTTATAACGTTCATTGTCAGTAATGAAACCCATGTTATAGTTCATCATAATCTGTTCCACTTCCTCATTACCACGTTTTACCAGTTCTTCTTTTTCTTTCGGGATAATAATATCACCCAAGTTAAATGACAGACCACCCTTGAACGCCATATAGTAACCTAAGTTCTTAATACCATCCAAGAATTCACAAGCACGTGCAACACCGACAGCTTTGATAACATCACTAATGATATCTCGCAAAGACTTTTTGGAAATAATGGTATTCAAGTACCCCACTTCCGCTGGAACGATTTCATTTACAATCACACGCCCTACGGAGGTTTCTTTCATCATCACATCTACGATTTTGCCATCTTTGTCCAAGTCCTTCACCACTACGTTGACGATAGCATGAATATCCACTTTACCTTCATTATAAGCAATCAAAGCCTCTTCCGGACCGTAGAAAGTCAAGCCTTCACCTTTAGCCCCTTTTCTCAACTTGGTAATATAATACAAACCAAGTACCATATCCTGTGCAGGCACAGTAATAGGAGCACCATTAGCAGGGTTCAGAATGTTATGAGCCTGAAGCATCAACATCTGTGCTTCCAGAATCGCATCATTACTCAAAGGCAAGTGAACCGCCATCTGGTCACCATCGAAGTCGGCATTGAACGCTGTACAAGCCAATGGGTGCAACTGAATAGCTTTACCTTCAATCATATGCGGTTGGAAAGCCTGAATACCCAAACGGTGCAGAGTCGGCGCACGGTTCAGCAATACAGGATGACCTTTCATGACATGTTCCAAGATATCCCAGATCACAGGCTCCTTGCGGTCTACAATCTTCTTTGCAGATTTTACAGTCTTCACAATACCACGTTCAATCAACTTACGGATGATAAACGGCTTGTAAAGCTCTGCAGCCATCAGTTTAGGAATACCACATTCACCCATCTTCAATTCAGGACCAACAACGATTACCGAACGAGCAGAGTAGTCAACACGCTTACCCAGCAAGTTCTGACGGAAACGTCCTTGCTTACCCTTCAAGCTATCGGACAGTGATTTCAATGGACGATTAGCGTCAGTCTTCACTGCACTTGATTTACGTGAGTTATCGAACAAGGAATCGACAGCCTCCTGCAACATACGTTTTTCGTTACGCAAAATCACTTCGGGAGCCTTGATTTCAATCAGTCTCTTCAAACGGTTGTTACGGATAATCACACGGCGATACAAGTCATTCAAGTCAGAGGTAGCAAAACGGCCACCATCCAACGGAACCAATGGACGCAGTTCAGGAGGAATAACCGGCACAATACGTACAATCATCCATTCAGGTTTATTACGTCCGCGAGATGCACGGAACGATTCAACTACCTGCAGACGCTTCAAAGCCTCATTCTTACGTTGCTGCGAAGAATCATTACTTGCTTTATGACGTAATTCATAAGATAAAGCATCCAAATCCAAAGTTGAGAGCAGATCATAAATAGCTTCTGCCCCCATCTTAGCAATAAACTTATTCGGATCTGTATCTTCCAAATATTGGTTTTCTTTAGGAAGTGTATCCAAGATATCCAAATACTCTTCTTCAGAAAGCAAATCATATTTATTAATGCCATCTTCAGCCTTCACACCCGGCTGAATAACCACATAACGTTCATAATATACAATAGCGTCTAGTTTCTTTGTAGGCAGCCCCAACAAATAACCGATCTTGTTCGGCAATGAACGAAAATACCAAATATGCGCTACAGGCACAACTAACTGAATATGTCCCATACGTTCACGACGGACCTTCTTTTCAGTCACTTCAACGCCACATCGGTCACAAACAATACCTTTATAACGGATACGTTTGTACTTACCGCAATGACATTCGTAATCTTTCACCGGACCGAAAATACGCTCGCAGAACAAACCATCACGTTCCGGTTTGTAAGTACGGTAGTTGATCGTTTCAGGCTTCAACACCTCACCGCTCGAATTCTCAAGGATTTCTTCGGGTGAAGCCAAGCCAATTGAGATTTTCGAGAAATTACTCTTTATCTTAGTTTCTTTTCTAAAAGCCATACTTCCTTATTTATAATGTAAAGAGTTATATTTTTTTATTATTCAAGGTTGATACTCAAGCCAAGACCTCTCAGTTCGTGTAACAATACATTCAGAGATTCGGGGATACCCGGAGTTGGCATAGGTTCACCTTTCACAATAGCTTCGTAAGCCTTTGAGCGTCCTACAACGTCATCAGACTTAATGGTCAGAATTTCCTGTAAGATATGTGCTGCGCCGAATGCTTCAAGCGCCCAAACTTCCATTTCTCCGAAACGCTGACCACCGAACTGTGCCTTACCACCAAGCGGCTGCTGAGTAATAAGGGAGTACGGACCGATAGAACGGGCATGCATCTTATCTTCAACCATGTGCCCTAGTTTCAACATATAAGTTACACCCACTGTTGCAGGTTGGTCAAAGCGTTCACCTGTACCACCATCACAAAGATAAGTCTTACAATAACGAGGCAATCCAGCTTTATCTGTCCATTCATTTAAATCATCCATAGAAGCACCATCAAAAATAGGAGTAGCAAATTTCACACCCAACTCTTTTCCGGCACGACCTAATACGGCTTCGAAAATCTGACCAATATTCATACGAGAAGGCACACCCAACGGATTCAATACGATATCTACTGGAGTACCATCTGCTAAGAACGGCATATCTTCCTGACGAACCACACGAGAAACAATACCCTTGTTACCGTGACGTCCCGCCATCTTATCACCTACACCAATCTTACGCTTCTTGGCAATATAAACCTTAGCCATCTGAATAATGCCCGCAGGAAGTTCATCACCGATAGTGATAGCAAACTTCTTACGCTTTAATTCAGCATCCAATTCTTTATATTTCTTCAAATAATTCATCACCAAGTCGCGAATCATATCATTCTTATGAGCATCAGCTGTCCACTTGCTCAACTGGATAATAGTATAATCCAATGATTCCAAATCGCGTTTGGTGAACTTCGCCCCCTTGGCAATAACTTCCGTTCCCAAATAATCTTTCACTCCTTGGGAAACCTTACCATTAGTCAAAACCAATAGTTTCTCAATCAAAATATCTTTCAGTTTTGCTGCCTTTTCTTCGAATTCATCATTCAGTTTAGGCAGAATAGCCTTATCGGCATTCTTCTCACTTCTACTCTTGATAACACGTGAGAACAACTTCTTGTCAATAACGACACCACGTAATGACGGAGAAGCTTTCAATGAAGCATCCTTCACATCACCTGCCTTATCACCGAAAATAGCACGAAGCAATTTTTCTTCCGGAGAAGGATCTGATTCACCTTTCGGAGTAATCTTACCAATCAAGATATCACCCGGTTCGATACGTGCACCTACACGTACAATACCGTTTTCATCCAAATCTTTGGTAGCTTCTTCACTCACATTAGGAATATCAGAAGTTAATTCTTCCATACCGCGTTTCGTTTCGCGGACCTCCAAAATATATTCATCAACGTGTACAGAAGTCAGCAAGTCCTCACGTACAACGCGTTCATTCAATACAATAGCATCCTCGTAATTATAACCTTTCCAAGGCATATAAGCCACCAACAGGTTTTTACCCAATGCAAGCTCACCACCCTGAGTTGAATATCCTTCAGTCAGGATATCACCCTTCTTCACACGTTGGCCCTTATCACAAGTAGGACGAAGGTCAATAGTCATGCTTTGGTTGGTTTTACGGAATTTAGGAATTCTATATTCTTTCAAAGCAGGTTCGAAGCTTACGAATTCCTCATCTTCATTTCTATCGTACAGGATACGGATAGTCGTTGCATCTACATATTCTACAACACCATCACCTTCTGCAGCAATCTGAGTACGAGAGTCTTCAACCAATTGTTTTTCAATACCTGTGCCTACGATAGGAGCTTCTGTACGCAACAAAGGAACTGCCTGGCGCATCATATTCGATCCCATCAATGCACGGTTAGCATCGTCATGTTCCAAGAACGGAATCAAAGAAGCAGCAATAGAAGCGATCTGCTGTGGAGAAACATCCATTAACTCTACTTGGTCAGGAGTAACAACCGGATAATCAGCATCACGGCGGGCTTTTACTTTCTCACGAACAAATTTACCTTCATCATCCAACGGGGCATTACCCTGAGCGATAATCTTATCCTCTTCTTCTTCGGCTGTCAGATATTCAATACCTTCATCAGATATATCCACCTTACCATCAGCTACTTTACGATAAGGAGTTGAAATAAAGCCAAGCTCATTAATCTTAGCATACACACACAAAGAAGAAATCAAACCGATATTCGGACCTTCAGGAGTTTCGATCGGACATAAACGACCATAGTGAGTATAGTGTACGTCACGAACCTCGAAACCGGCACGCTCACGTGACAAACCACCAGGACCTAACGCTGACAAACGACGCTTGTGAGTGATTTCAGCCAACGGATTAGTCTGATCCATGAACTGAGACAAAGCATTTGTACCAAAGAATGAATTGATAACAGAAGAAATTGTCTTTGCATTAATCAAATCAATCGGTGTAAACACTTCATTGTCACGTACGTTCATACGTTCACGTATAGTACGAGACATACGTGCCAAACCAATCGCAAACTGGTTAGACAACTGCTCGCCTACCGTACGTACACGGCGGTTGCTCAAGTGGTCAATATCATCAACATCCGCTTTAGAATTAATCAACTCAATCAGATACTTGATGATTTCAATAATATCTTGTTTTGTCAATACCTTCACATCCATATCCGTAGTCAGACCCAACTTTTTGTTGATTCTATAGCGGCCTACTTCACCAAGGTCATATCTTTTTTCAGAGAAGAACAGGTTGTTGATAACCTCACGGGCACTGGCATCATCAGCCGGGTCTGCATTACGCAACTGGCGGTAGATATAAAGCACAGCCTCTTTTTCAGAGTTACTCGGGTCTTTCTGAAGAGTATTAAATATAATAGAATAGTCGGATGAATTCGCCTCTTCCTTGTGAACAAGGATATTCTGAACGCCTGAATCAATAATTTCATCGATATGCTCCTCTTCAATTACAGTTTCACGGTCGATGATAACCTCATTACGTTCAATAGAAACTACTTCACCAGTGTCTTCATCTACGAAATCTTCTGTCCATGTTTTCAAAACACGAGCAGCGAGTTTTCTTCCTACGACTTTCTTCAAATTAGTCTTGTTAACTTTAACGTCTTCAGCCAAGTTAAAGATTTCGAGGATATCTTTATCATTTTCAAAGCCTACAGCTCTTAGCAGAGTAGTAACAGGCAATTTCTTTTTACGGTCGATATACGCATACATCACATTATTGATGTCTGTTGCGAATTCGATCCATGAACCTTTGAACGGGATAATACGGGCAGAATACAATTTCGTACCGTTAGCATGTACGCTCTGACCAAAGAATACCCCCGGAGAACGATGCAACTGAGAAACGACTACACGTTCTGCACCATTAATTACAAAAGTTCCTTTCGGAGTCATATACGGAATAGGACCCAGATAAACATCCTGAATGACTGTGTCAAAATCTTCATGATCAGGATCAGTACAATACAGCTTCAATTTCGCCTTCAAGGGCACGCTGTATGTGAGGCCACGCTCCAGACACTCGTCTATTGAATAGTGAGGCGGGTCAATGTAATAGTCCAAGAATTCAAGGACAAAGTTATTACGAGTGTCAGCGATAGGGAAGTTTTCAGCAAATACCTTGTACAGCCCGTCATTCTTACGTTTTTCGGGCGGGGTATCCAACTGTAAAAAGTCTTGGAATGACTTCAATTGCACTTCCAAGAAATCCGGATATTCTATCGGATTCTTAATGGAAGCAAAATTAACTCTTTGATTTTCAGTATTTGAAGACATTTGTTAATATTTTGTAGAACTTAATAATAATATAGACACAAAAAGGTTAAGAATCCTCTACCAGAGGATTCCTAACCGTATTACCTGATACTCAGGCTAATATTATTTAAGCTCAACTTCAGCTCCAGCTTCTTCCAAAGTTTTCTTCAATGATTCTGCTTCGTCTTTAGCCAAACCTTCTTTTACTGTGCTAGGAGCACCGTCTACCATGTCTTTAGCTTCTTTCAAGCCAAGACCACATGCTTCTTTAACGGCTTTAACAACCTGCAATTTTGCAGCACCAGCGCTCTTCAAAACTACATCAAAAGATGTTTTTTCTTCAGCAGCAGCTGCACCAGCAGCAGGACCAGCAGCAACAGCTACAGCTGCAGCA